>Ga0310690_10007429_pt1 | contig 14117 bp, 9 predicted proteins | sample AusTroGonzalo_MG_2_FD_207661 | JGI IMG/M metagenome (GOLD analysis project Ga0310690, IMG submission 207661) | Bovine rumen microbial communities from tropical cattle in Woodstock, Queensland, Australia - Gonzalo_04 (v2) (version 2) | ecosystem: Host-associated > Mammals > Digestive system >...
CATGGACAGGCACGGATCCCTCCGCTGCCCCGTCTGCAACAACAATACGAGCATCTACCTCGTGCAGACCTCGTACGCTTTCAAACTGCTCATGGACGAGCTCCTGTCGCTTGGTGTCGCCATGAGGCTTCAGCTGGAGGATTTGAGATGACAGTGCGTGGAATCACCAAGAGGATCGGTTCGATCAAATTCTCCTGCGTCTCCCCCGACGAGATCAGGAGGATGTCCGCAACCAAGATCATCACCGCGGACACCTACGACGACGAGGGATACCCCATCGAGATGGGACTCATGGACTCCCATATGGGAGTCATCGAGCCCGGACTCCGCTGCAAGACCTGCGGATGCAAGGTGGACGAGTGCCCCGGGCACTTCGGACACATCGACCTGGCGCAGCCCGTCATCCACGTCGGATTCATCAAGGACATCAAGATGCTCCTGGAGTCCACCTGCTGCCAGTGCGGCAGGCTGATGCTCTCCGAGGACCAGATCAAGTCCCGCAGGGAGAGCATGGACAGGATGGAGGAGCTGGGCGGAGACACCATCGACGCCAAGAACTTCTCCAAGGAGACCGCAAAGGACGCCTCCGGAAAGGGCACCTGCCCCTATTGCGGCGCCGAGCAGATAAAGATCAAACTGGACAAGCCCACCACCTTCAGGCAGGTCGAGGACAACCACAAGCTGACGCCCAAGGACGTCCGCGAGAGGCTGGAGAGGATCCCGGACGAGGACCTCATCACCCTCGGTCTCGACCCTTCCACCTGCAGGCCCGAGTGGATGGTTCTCACCGCCCTGGCGGTACCGCCGGTCACCGTGAGGCCCTCCATCACCCTGGACTCCGGAGACAGATCCGAGGATGACCTGACCCACAAGCTGGTCGACGTCCTGAGGATCAACCAGAGGCTCAGGGAGAACCGTGACGCCGGAGCGCCCCAGCTCATCGTGGACGACCTGTCCGAGTTGCTCCAGTACCACGTCACCACCTATTTCGACAACCAGACATCCGGTATCCCGCCGGCGAGGCACAGGTCCGGACGCCCCCTCAAGACCCTCTCCCAGAGGCTCAAGGGGAAGGAGGGACGCTTCAGGTCCAACCTGTCCGGAAAGCGTGTGAACTTCTCCGCGCGTACCGTCATCTCGCCCGATCCGCTCCTGTCCATCAACGACGTCGGAGTACCCATCAAGGCGGCCAGGGAGCTGACCGTCCCGGTGCACGTCAACGCTCACAACATCGAGAAGCTCAGGGAGATCGTCGCCCGCGGACCCATGGACAACGCCCCCGAGAAGCTCCCCTACGTGCCCGGAGCCAACTACGTCATCCGTTCCGACGGAAGGAAGATCAGGGTCACCGAGAGGAACGCCCCCGAGGTCGCAGAGAACCTCGAGGTGGACTACACCGTCGAGAGGCAGCTGGTCGAGGGAGACGTCGTCCTGTTCAACAGGCAGCCTTCGCTGCACAGGATGTCCATGATGGCCCACAGGGTCAAAATCATGGAGGGACACACCTTCAGGTTCAACCTCTGCGTCTGCCCGCCCTACAACGCGGACTTCGACGGCGACGAGATGAACCTGCACGTCCTGCAGTCCGACGAGGCCCGTGCCGAGGCGCGCATCCTCATGCAGGTCCAGGAGAACATCCTGTCCCCCAGGTACGGAGGGCCCATCATCGGAGCCATCCACGACCACATCACCGGAGCGTACTTCCTCACCCACGAGAACCCCAGGTTCGGTCCCGAGGAGGCGGCCAACATCATGTTCAAGCTGCCCATGATCGAGATGCCCAAGCCCTTCATCGACGAGGCCACCGGAGAGCCCTACTGGACCGGCAAGCAGCTGTTCTCCACCGTGCTCCCCAAGGACTTCCGCACCACCTTCAAGGCCAACATCTGCCAGAACTGCAAGGTGTGCAAGAAGGAGGAGTGCGAGTTCGACTCCTACGTCAAGATCCGCGACGGACAGCTCCTCTGCGGTACCATCGACGTCAAGGGAATCGGTAACAGCAAAGGAAAGATCCTCGACCGCATCGCCCGTGACTACGGCGCGAGCCGCGCGGCCGAGTTCATCAACCAGGTCACCAGGCTCGCCCTCGGTGCGCTGATGAACCACGGATTCAGCACCGGTATCGGCGACGAGGACATCCCCACCGAGGCCGCTCTCCAGATCACAGAGCACAGCAACAACTGTATCCAGAAGGTGTCCGAGCTCGTCGAGTCCTACAGGGACGGCACCCTCCAGCAGATGCCCGGGCGCTCCCTCAGGGAGACCCTGGAGGTGGAGGTCATGCAGGTCCTCGGACAGGCCCGTGATGAGGCAGGACGCATCGCAGGTAAGCACCTGGGAATGAACAACCCCGCGGTCATCATGGCCAAGGCCGGAGCCCGTGGATCCATGCTCAACCTGTCCCAGATGGCGGGTTGCGTCGGTCAGCAGGCCGTCCGTGGAGAGAGGCTCTCCAGAGGATATTGGAACAGGACCCTCCCCCACTTCGAGAAGGGAGACCTCGGCGCCTACGCCAGGGGATTCTGCTCCAACTCATACAAATCGGGACTTTCACCCACCGAGTTCTTCTTCCACGCAATGGGAGGAAGAGAGGGACTGGTCGATACCGCGGTCAGGACATCCAGGTCCGGTTACATGCAGAGGAGGCTCGTCTCCGCTCTGGAGGACCTGAAGCTCACGTCCGACGGTACCGTCAGGAACACCGTGGGAACGGTCATACAGTTCAGATACGGTGAGGACGGGGTCGACCCCGCCAGGACCGTCAGGGGTAAGGCCATCGACCTGGACGACCTGTTCGCAGAGGTCCTCGGAGACCGCGCCGACGAGCTCCTGAAGATCGACACCAAGGATGTCGGAGGAGACTACGGAACCCTCGAGAAGGACGAGATGGAGTTCACCGAGGAAGAGGACGGAGAGGACTTCGAGGACATCGACAACGATTACGAAGGAGGAGGTGAGTGATCATGGCAACGAAGGACACCATCAACGCACTGGTCAAGAGGGGCATCAGCAACGAGGTAGCCGCTCTGCTGGCCTCCAAGCTGCACTCCCTGACAGGCATCAACGAGGCCGGGCTCGAGGGCATGGTCGCACTCGGAATCTCCCAGGAGGAGGCGGAGGACGTCATCGCCAAGATCGGTAAGAAGCCCTCGTCATCCTCGCCCAGCAAGGCGAAGGCCGCTGTAGAGGAGGTCCAGCCCGCACCCATCGCACTGGAGGAGGTCACGAACTTCTACCAGTACACCGACACCGAGAAGGATCTCCTGGCCATCGCCGAGAGGCTGGAGATCAAGCTCCCCATGAAGATCATAGTGGACATCGCCGCCCGTATCGACGGCAAGGACCTGGACGAGGAGACCTGCGAGAAGCTCATCACAGTGGCCAACCGCATGTACACCTCCCACCTGATGGACATGAACGAGTCCGCCGGAGTCATGGCGGCCCACTCCATCGGAGAGCCCGGTACGCAGATGAACATGCGTACCTTCCACTACGCGGGAGTCGCGAACATCAACGTTACTCAGGGTCTGCCCCGTCTCATCGAGATCGTCGATGCGAGGCGCGTGCCCAGCACCCCGTCCATGGAGATCCCCCTCAAGGGAATCGCCGCAGAGGACGAGGGAGTGGCGAAGATCGTCGCCTCGAACATCGAGATCACATCCCTCCTGGACGTGGCCTCGATCGAGACCGACATCACCAACATGAAGCTGGTCATCCATCCCGACCCCAAGAAGATGGATGCCAAGCGCATCACCAACGCAGAGATCGTTGAGAAACTGAACAAGCTGAAAGCCGTGCGCGGACTCGTCCAGGAGAAGAACTTCGATATCGAGATCACCTCCGACGAGCCCTCGTACAAGAGGCTCCAGACAATGTACGATGCTGTCAAGAATGCCAAGATAAAGGGCATCGACGGCATCAACAGGGCCGTTCTGTCCAAGACAGAGGGCTCCTGGAAGATCATCACGGAAGGCAGCAACCTCAAGGAGGTCCTCAAGGTCGAGGGAGTGGATGCTGACAACGTCATGACGAACAGCATCCTGGAGGTCGCGGACGTCCTCGGTATCGAGGCGGCCAGGAACTCCATCATCCACGAGGCCATGGGAACCCTGGGAGAGGCGGGTCTTGATGTCGACACAAGGCACATCATGCTCGTCGCCGACCTGATGACGAACGACGGCCAGGTCAAGGCTATCGGTAGGCACGGAGTGTCGGGGAAGAAGTCCTCGGTCCTTGCCAGGGCAGCCTTCGAGATCACGGCCGCGCATCTTCTGCACGCCGCGATGGTGGGAGAGGTGGACCATCTTGAGGGAGTCACCGAGAACATCATCGTAGGACAGCCGGTCACCCTGGGTACCGGTGCGGTAAACCTTATTTACACACCCAAGAAGGGGGATAAAGAATGAGCGATGAGAAAATAGACATCGGTAGAGCATTGAAGGCCGCCATCTCGACTGGAAAGGTCGAGTTTGGACTGGATCAGACGACGAAAGCAGTCAAAGCTGGAAAGGCACAGATGATCGTCCTTGCCAGGAACTGCCCCAGCGCAGAGCTCAAGGACAACAAGGACATCAAGGTCCTCGTCTACGACGGAAACAACATGGAGCTCGGCGCTCTGTGCGGAAAGCCCTTTTCAGTGTCCGCCCTCGTCATCATCGACAAAGGCAGCTCTAACATCTTAACGCTGTGAGTGTCATGTCCGCTGATATCGTACTCACCGAGGACACGCTCAGGTACATCTCGCTCTTCGAGCAGATAACCAAGGCCAATGCCATCGACTGCATGGAGACCGAGGACAAGCTGGTCTTCGTCGTCGAGAAAGGGCAGGGGAACATCGCCGTTGGGAAGAAGGGCGAGCATGTCATCAAGCTGAAGGACAAGACGGGCAAGAACATCCAGGTCGTGGAGTACTCCGACGACCCGGAGCAGTTCGTGATGAACGTCTTCCACATCTACGGACCTCAGAAGGTCGTTATCGAACAGCGCGGAAACATTACTCATGCTACTGTCACCGTAGACCCCAAGCTCAAGGGGCGCGCCATCGGGAAAGCCGGAAAGAATCTGCGTATCGCCAGGGACATCGTGAACAGGCACCACGAGATCCAGAGCCTCAGCGTGGATTGACCCCCTCGGCAATTCCGAGACGCGTCGGGGAAGACCAAACCTCTTACCAAACCTCTTCCTTTTGGAACATCTGGCTATATCAATTCAGAGGCGTCCTCTCTATCTCGAGGCCGTCCACAGTGGGGTACTGTTCGGACTCATAGCACCTGTATTCGACCTCCGGAGCGATGTCCTCCAGGATCCACGGGGCCACCTCCAGCTTGCCGTCCAGGACCGCCATCATGTCCTCCGGGACGCCCATCTCCAGCAGCTCGGACCTGGCCTTCTCCGGATCCTTGGCGTACAGGTACCCCCTGACGAGGGTCCCGTCCTCGGTTATGGCCTGATAATCGGTGCAGATGTGCTCCGCACGGCGGATGAGCCTCTTCCTCAGCTGGACCCCGTCCTTGAAGGATGAGGAGCAGAAGTGGACGTTGGCGCCCTTGCACTTTTTGAGGACCTTCATCGCGGTCTCCTCGGACCCCTTGACGGCGGATGATATCTCATCCTTCACGTCGTAGCCGTGCTCGTCCATCATGGACCAGTTGCTCTCGGAGAACTCCAGCTCGTTCAGGTTCACGAACTTCACCCCGACAGACCTGGCGTATTCGACCAGGCTGCGGAGGTCATCCTCCATGCCTGGCAGAGCTGGCACCTCTATCCCGACATCCATCCCGGTCGAGGATACGATCTCCTTCAGCGGGGTCTTCTCCATATTCTTCCACATCGAGAAGTGGGGGTGGAAGCGTATCTCGTCCAGTCCGGCGGCCTCCAGGGCCTTCACCTTCTCCGGATCCATGGTGGCGGTGTACAGGTGGATGTGATGCTCCTGCCCGAACCTGTCCTTCAGCATCCTGATCATGTGGACGGTGCGGTCCATGGCCATCAGGGGGTCCCCGCCGGTTATCCCGGTGCCGGTGGCGTCCATGGACTCGGCCTCGGCGATGATTTCGTCGTCGGTATGGACCCTCCCCTCGTTGGCGTAGATGACGTCGAGGCCCATGCGCTCCTGCGAAACTGGGCAGTAATAGCACCCGCATTCGCACATACCGGTGACGAAAAGCACCATCTTGCTTCCTTCCAGGCAGTGCTCGCATCCGACGGCCAGCTTGCCGTTGCACGCGGAGCCGCAGGGGATCCTCTTCAACATGCCATATGCATGGGGACGATGCCTTAATAACCATCGGGGGCCTACTTGCCAGCATGAAGATGGACAGCAGACTGGTTCTGGCACTGGATGAGACCGACCCCGCGAAGGCGCTGGAGGTGGCAAGGTCGGTGTCCGATATAGTCGACGCCATCAAGATAAACTGGCCCCTGGTGCTCTCGGCCGGGCCCGAGATGATCACTAAACTGTCCGATCAGGCCGACGTCATCTGCGATTTCAAGGTCGCGGACATACCGAACACGGTCAGGCTGATCGTGGAGAACTCCGTCTCCCGCGGGGCCTCGGCCGTGATCGTCCATGCCTTCACGGGCGACGATTCACTCAGAGCGGCCGTCGAGGCCGCAGGGGACGCCGAGATATACGCGGTCACCGAGATGAGCCACCCCGGAGCCAAGATGTTCACCGCCCAGCACGCCGAGGAGATGGCCAGGCTGGGAGTGGAATGCGGGGCATCCGGATTCATCGCGCCGGCCACCCGTCCCGACAGGATCGCCGCCATCCGCGCCGTGGTAGGGGACAGGAAGATCCTTTCGCCAGGCGTCGGTGCCCAGGGCGGGAAGGCCTCGGACGCCATAAAGGCCGGGGCGACCTACGCCATAGTCGGCCGCGCCATATACGGTGCGGCGGATCCGCGCGCTTCCGCGGCCGCTTTCGCCGACGACATCCGCTCCGTTTTGTGATGTTCGGCTGGGTATCCCCCTTCCATATAATATTAAAATAATATCCCTAAACCGTTTTATATGAATTGGCTCATGCCCGAACATTCTAAAGACGGAGACTTATAGAATGCGCAAATTCGGAAAAGAGTCAGCCGCCCCCGAATCTTCGGGGGGCAGTCGCGATAGCGACAAAGGGTGGTTGAAAAACCACTGGTGCCTGCTCTCTCTAGCGGTTATCGTAGTGATAGCCTTCCTCCTCAGGACGGTGTTCGCTTACGGTATCTCCGCCGACGGAGACTTCGCCCTGTCGGGCGGGGCCGTCGCAGAGTATCACCTTCACATGGTCGAAAGTATCCTCAATGGAAGCTATTCCCTTTCTGATGCTTCCGTCAATTACCCGCTCGGCGGACTCAATGTCTACCCGCCCCTGGTCGATTTCCTCGGGGCATTCGTCGGCATGATCCTGTCCGCGACAGGTATGAGCACCGCGACAGCAGCCTCCGCTGGTCTGGCCGTGCTCAACCCGATAATCGGTGCGCTCACCTGCATACCGGTCTATCTCATCGGAAAGGAGCTCTACAGCAAGGGAATCGGAGTCGTCGCAGCGCTCATCTTCGCGTTCCTCGCCCTTCCCATCACAACGTCTGTGTTCTCCAGCGGAACGGAATACGCCACCGCGGCGTTCATGGTCGCCTTCATGTCCTACTTCATGGTGAAGATGGTCAAGGCGATGGATGCCGCCGAGGAAGGCAAGAAATCCTTCATCATCTACTCGGTCCTCGCCGGAATCTTCTTCGGTCTGGCGGCCCTGTCCTGGAACGGATTCGCCATCCTCCTGTACATCCCTGTTGTCGCGATGTACATCCAGCTGTTCCTGAACCGCTTCTCTGGAAAGAACCTCACTGACGTTCTTGTAGGATACTCCGTCGTCATGCTGATCGGCGTCGCCATCGCAGCGGTGTACTACTTCCCCGCTGGACTTAGCGAGCAGATCATGATCTCCCCGCTCGTCCTCGCGATCATTGCCATCGCATTCGCAGCAATCTTCAAGGCGCTGGAGTCCCAGCCTTGGGTCCTCGTGATCCCCGCTCTCGCCATCGCCTTCATCGTCATCGTGGCGGTCCTGTTCTTCGCGACCCCGGACATCTACGCCATGATCTTCAAGCCCTCAATCTACACCGATGATTCCGTTTCCGGTCTCATCAACAACCGCGTCTCGATGTCCAACGTGTCCGCCTACTACGGATGGCTCACGATGTGGCTCCCGATCCTCCTCGGAATCTACGAGTTCTACCAGCTCGCCAGGAAGGACCGCTCCAACACCAAGGTCTTCACCGCAGTTTGGCTCCTGATTATGTTCTTCATCGTCTGGACCACCTACTCCAACGCCGCGGCCGTCGGATCCGTCTTCGCTGTCGGTTCCGCCGCAGCCATCGTCCTGGTCGTCAAGAGGGCCAACTTCAAGGATTACTGGACCTCCATCAAGAGCGCCGGATTCCCCGGATGCTTCAAGAAGATCATCAAGCCCCTGCCCTTCGCGACCATCATCATCGTCGGTCTGCTGGTCATCGTCCCCAACGCCACCTACGGTGTCGACGCCGGAATGCCCAACAACAACGACCCCCTCTTCGGAGAGAACGGAAACACTCAGTTCGTCATCAAGACCGGTGACTCCTACCCCGCAGGCGACCTTTGGGAATACGCCAAAGATAACAACCTCGACGACGGAGCCATCGTCACATGGCTCAACAACACCTACGACGCTGTGTCCCTCGGCGGATTCACCAACGTCACCGACACTGTCGGCGGCGGTGCGGTTACAGCCTCCTCGCTGTACCTGTCCGAAGGATCTTCCGGAGCGTTCGCCACCATGATGGTGCGCCTCGCCCTCAGCGACGACAGGGCCATGAGCGTTCTCGAGAACAAGTTCAACCTGGCCGCCCAGTACCTGAAGGACGTCGACCTCGCCAGACAGGCCATGGTCGCCAACCCCGGCGAGTACGGGTACATCGATGAGGACATGACCGACACCGCAGCCCAGTACATGGCCGCGGTCCACGAGATCGTCGACAGCGGCTCCACCGCCGTCCTGATGGGAGTCTACGACCAGATGCGCATGGCTACCGGAGACAGCATCTCCTACGTCTACGTCGACGGATCCATGCTGCCCCTGCAGTACAACGACGGCAACTCGTTCTCCACCATGGCTTACGTCGGAGGATACACCGTCGACCAGTACGGAGCGGCCACCCAGTTCTACTCCTACAACACATACTATGGAATAACTGTCTACACCAGCGCGATGTACGACACCTTCATCTGGAAGGCCCTCATCGGTCCCTCCGCGTCCGATGCTGGATACTCCAGCAGCTACACCTACCTGGCCGACCTCGCCCTCAGCGACGGAACCGCCATGGCCATGCCCGGACTGGTCGAGGGATTCGACGTCGTCTACTGGATGGTCATGTACAACCCCGACAGCAGGGCTGTCGTCTCCGATGACGGATGGGAGTACATGCTCGCCGACGATGCAATCGCCAAGCAGAAGAACGACGGAGGAGTCATCAACTACCTGTCCTCCATCATGCTCCTGTCCTACAGCAACCAGATGGTCAACCCCGTCGTATCCGCGACCATCGAGGACGCCAACGGCACCCCCGTCTCCGGCGCCAAGATGACCGTCTACGCCTACGACGACTACTACGGAAAGGACATCATCTATTCCGAGGCCAAATCCATCAACGGAGTGTTCCAGATCAACGTGCCCAGCACCGACTACAGCGTGAAGGTCACCATGGGAAGCGTCGTCGTTTCCGTTTCCGACGAGGTCCAGGACCAGTACACCCTGCCTGCGGTCACAATCTCCGGAGACGTTATGGTCGGAGAGTCCAAGTACACCGGCCAGGACCTGTACATCAAGGTCACCAGCAAGACCACCGGCGAGTCCTTCTCCGACACCGTCCGCGAGGGCTACGTCTACATCGACGGCCTGGTCCCCGACACATACAGCTACGAGATCACTTCCGGCTCCGGAACCTCCCTCGGTACCGGTACTCTGAATGTCTCCACTGACATCGGCGACATCACCTTCGCCCTCAAGAGCTACAAGATCACCACTACCGTCAAGGACGCGAACGGAGAGCTCATCGAGGGAGTCTTCGCCTACGCGACCAACGTGGACAGCCAGACCCAGTTCAGGGCCGTCACCAACGAGGAGGGAGTCGCCGAGATCTATGCGATCCCCGGAACATACTCCATGACCGTCGGAAACGGTTACACCACAGCCACCAACTCCACGGTCACCATCTCCAGCTCCAACAGGACCTCCAGCCTGACCGTCTACCCCTCCTACGGATTCTTCGTCGAGGGTGCCGACGGACACATCCTGAGCGTCAGTGCAGGAGATTACACAACCTACACTATCAGCAACGGAACCGTCGTGGAGATCCCCGAGAGCCTGGCCACCGACAACATGCAGTACACCCTCTACGGATACTACGGAGACAAGGTGTACCTCGGTGTGTTCACCTTCGGATCCGACGAGAGCGTCGTCGTCTCCGGACTGGCCGATGAGGATTCCGAGCAGATGCCCGTCGAGGTCACCCCCGCCAACGCCATCAAGGTCAGCGGTACCCTGAAATCCGGCGACTCCGGAGTTAAGGGAACCGTCAGGTTCATCAACGCTGAAGGTGCGGTCATCTCCGTCGGTGCGGACACCGACGGTAAGTTCACCGCCGCTCTCGCCGCTGGCGAGTACACCATCTACGCCGACAACGGAAGCGACAAGGTCTACTTCGGAAAGAAGACTGCCTCCTCCGACATCGGCGACCTCGACCTGGTCGACGGAAGGAAGATCACGGCCAACCTGAAGTACAACCCCAGGACGGCCGATTCCAGCAGCAAGGCCCTGCCCTTCGTTAAGGCCTTCATCGACTTCACCTACAACGAGGTCCAGTACGAGCTCATCGGAATGACCAACACCTCCGGTGCCGCTGCGTTCTACATCCCCGACAACGTCGAGGCCACTGTGACCTTCAACAACACCGAGGGAACCCTCGACACCGCTGCATTCACCTGCACCAACCTGAAGAAGACCATCTCCTCGGGAACCAGCAACTCCACTCAGACGATCACCGTCGTCGCGCAGAACGCCACTTCCTCTGAGAAGAACGTCATCAACAAGTGCTACGTGACCGCCATCGCCCCCATGACCCTCACCTTCTACAAGGACGGCGCAACCGATGTGCCTTCCGCCGACCTCAAATACGAGTTCGATGCGGGAGAGACCCTCCAGGTCGTCGTCGGACAGTACGATGTGGTCATCGACGGCAGCACCGGAGTGTACTACAAGGGAACCGGATACGTCTACGCCGGCTGCTCCGGTCTCTTCGGAGTCGATGTCACCGAGGTCATAAAGGCCAACATCGTCAAGGGTGCCAACGATGTCATCACCGTCGAATCCGACGGCGAGTACTTCATCGACGGCAGCACCTACTACCTCGAGGTCGGACACAAGTTCTACTTCAAGTCCACCAACGGCGACGGCGACTCCCAGAAGGTCGCATACGGCTACGTCGACACCAACTACGCCGAGAGCCCCGTGACCCTCAACCTGACCGCCGAGTACTCCAAGATCACCATCACCGGTTACATCGGAGTCGCCTACGACGGAGAGCTCACCGTTACCGATCTCAACGGCGACAACCACATGATCTTCGACATCAGCGCCGGAGCGTACACCGCTGCCCTGCCCTCGTCGTTCACCTCCGCCAGGTTCTACGTCGAGGCCAGCACCACCGTGGACGGCGTCAAGTACACGTACACCGACTTCAGGGAGACCCTCGTCCACGACGGAGACATCGTCAACTTCGATGCCCTGCTCGACGACGTGTCCGAGTCCACCGACGACCTGGTCGTCTCCGCTGAGCTCGTCGATGCCGATGCGCAGGCCATCAAGGTCACCATCACCAACAACACCAATGTCAGCAAATCCTACTCTGTCAGCGCAGGAAGGGCTCTGTACTTCACGACCTTCTCCGAGACCGTTGCCGCCGGAGCAACACAGTCCGTGACCATCCTGGCCACCTACGATGCCCGTGCGGTCTCCACCGGATCCGACGGATTCGAGATCACCGCTTCCGAGATCGGAGGATCCACCAGCAAGACCGTCAAGGTCAAGCAGGCGCCTTCCGATATGGACGCCCAGATCGACATCTACACCGCCGATGACACCCACGGAAAGAACGACAGAATCTCCGCGTACGAGTACATGTACTCGCTGACCTTCGTGAACCACAGCAGCTTCACCAACCACGTCTGGTTCAACTCCTTCGAGATCCTCGGATACGGCGTCGCCCTGACCGATGAGGCCGGGCTCGAGGTCGTCACCCTCAACACCGGATTTGACCTCCAGGGATTCGAGACCAAGACAGTCTACATCAAGCTGATCCCGCTCTCCAGCGACAGCGGCTCCGTGCCCGCCGTGACCTGGACCGCCCACTACGGCAGCGGAGTGACGCAGAAGACACAGACCGCCCAGGACGTCGAGATCGATGCGGGCACCGCGACTGCGTCCGGTGACGACATCTACAACTCGAGGTCCGGAATCCCCGTGGGAGTCTGGATCCTGGCCGGTGCAGCCATCCTGCTCGCCATCATGGCTCTCTGGCTCGGAAGCAAGAGGGGGGTGTTCTCACGCAAAAACTGAACGTCGCAATAGCAGTAATCGCACTGTTCGCGGTAGCGGCAGTGGGAATCGTCGTCGCCGACGAGGCGGACGCCGAACCGTACACCAGCATCAGCGGTGAGACGCACATCATCAAGACGAGCGGCTCCGAGGACTACACCATCCTGTACTCCGACGACGAGCTCGCCGAGGATGCCAAGCTCACCTACACCGCCAAGCTGAACGACTCCAAGGGCAACGCCCAGACAAGCGGCGTCTCTCCCGCCTCGGGAGACCTTGAGAACGATGCAGGAGCAGTCCTGACAGTCAGTGCCCCCAGCACCGCAGGCAAGTACACCCTCGAGGTCACCTTCATCTGCACGGTCGGAGAGGACAAGACTGAGACCGTCAAGACCTACGACATCACCGTCGTCAAGCCGATCACCCTCTCCCAGACCCTCACCGTGAAGGGAGACTCCCTGGTCGATCCGACCGGACTCGGAGTCTTCTTCTACATCGACGGCGAGAAGATGACCGACAGCTACAAGGTCTTTCAGATGAACACTCAGGGAACCGCCACCGTCTCCTACGACTGGGTAGCCGACCCCGACAACGGCAAGCACACCTTCATGGTCCTGCCCGCCGGAGGAGAGGACACCAGCAACGTCAAGGGACTCGGAGAGGAGCACACGTTCTACGTGGGCGACAACAGCTACGCCGGCCTGATCGCCCTCGCGATCGCTGTCGTCATCCTGATGATCATCCTGGTCATCTGGATCTACAGCAAGCCTGTGAAGAACTACGGAAAGCCCAAGGCAAGGCGCTGAAACCATTCAAGCGGGGGTCTCCCCCGCACTTTTCCTCTTTTACATGGTCTCGGAAGCGGTCTCCCGTGAGGCTGAGCGCACCGAGCGCATGATCCGTTTCTACTGCTCGAGGAACCACGGTCCCGAGCTGTGCGATGACTGCAGGGCGCTTCTGGAGTATTCCGTCGGGAGGATGACCTCATGCACGAACGGTGCCGCGAAGGTCCCCTGCACCCGCTGCCCTGCCGATTGCTACGATCCCGCTATGCGTTCCGCCCTCCGGAAAGTCTCTAGCTATTGCCGTTTCCGCATGATCCGCTGAGATTTCCGATCCTCCGACGGTCCCTATACATATACCCCGTAGGGGTATTATTAAATACTACCAACCTATGTTTACTGTTGTAAACAAGGGGGATTCGAAACGCACAGCGTTGAAGCCGAGATCGTGAGGAGACCTGTCAAGGTAGATGTTACCGGCAGGTTCAAGCAGATGTACGACCGCGTATCGAAGAAGGCGGACGTTTTCAATTACATCGAAGACCCCACCTGGCTGATCGACACCAAGCGCCTCCCCTGATGGGGACCGTCTTTTTTTCTCAATGACGAATCGCCCATCGGATACATTTTTATAATCAAATTGTATTCAATTAATTGGAACACAATTAAAGTGGCGCTTAACGAGCAGTTGTGAACCGACGCCGGATAAGACCGGCAAA
>Ga0310690_10007433_pt1 | contig 14111 bp, 8 predicted proteins | sample AusTroGonzalo_MG_2_FD_207661 | JGI IMG/M metagenome (GOLD analysis project Ga0310690, IMG submission 207661) | Bovine rumen microbial communities from tropical cattle in Woodstock, Queensland, Australia - Gonzalo_04 (v2) (version 2) | ecosystem: Host-associated > Mammals > Digestive system >...
CACAATATTCATTCAAATCGCTAAACTGTCGCCAATAAGCATCAAATGTCCTAGTCACACTCAGTTGCCAATCTTTGCTCAAGCTATCCAAAGACGGATCAGCATCGTCCGGTATACATGTGGAATAGGAATAACCTGGGCCAGCCGAACCGAAGCAGCCTTGCATAGCAAATCTCATGTCATCAACAGGAGCATATCGGATAGAATCTTCCTTGCATTCATTCAATAATTCATCCTTAAATATTTCCACAGCGTTTCCGACATTCATGTTTTCGGGAATCAGCATGGAGCATGCCAGATTAAGCGTTCCCGAATTGCATCCATCGCCGAAATCCTTGAAAATACCATTCGACGCATCGCACGAATCCTTAAACTGTTCCAAGAATTCTTCACACGCGACACCATAACCCCAGTAATCCGCCCCGCCTACGGTTTTCATGACCACAGGGACGCCATCGACTTCAACAATTCTAGCCGTCCGAGCCTCCGTGTAAACAGGCCCCGGACCAAACGTGGCAAGGGTACGTGCATTATACGTAACATTCATCATGGCCCCGTGTTCTTGAGAGAACGTTATGACCTCGCAACTATTACGTCCATCATTACTTTTGTGATAGAATGTCGTATCCGCTATTGATTCAAACGGATATCTTAATTTCATAAATTCCACGTATTCCGAATCGATCACAAGAACAGGCTGATAAATATCCACACAATTCATGCAATCATTCCTAACCACGGTATCAAGCGACACTCCATTTTCCGTCACTTTTATGGTATCAATAAATGTGTAAAAAGACTTTGTCAGAATCGCCAACTGCTCATCCGTCAATTTTGCCATTTTCGAAGAGTTCGGTTCCGTTGTCGCCCCGGAGACACCCGAATCGTTCGAACATGCCGTTCCGAAAACCGCAAATAAGGCAGCTGCCCCCGCAACAATTACTTTATACATACATTTCATTTTTAAGCCTCCTTCCCTTTGGTGAGCGGGAACAGTTGTAAATTCAAACGATAAACTTTATCGTATTCTTTTTCTTTAGCAGCCATAGCGACCACTTGCTGACGCAACGTTTCCAATTTTTGCACGAGCCATTGGTACGTCGATTCCGACATGCCAAGCGTCACGCCTGCGATATGACGCTTTTCAGGCGGGATTTCGTCAATCGCTTCCGTTGCGAATTTCGACATCTGACGATTCATCGAACGCAACGCCAAAGGAATCGCCTCCGTAGACCCCGTCACGACTTTTTCAGTCTGCTCGTAAACGTCTTCACCGACTTTTTTCAGAAATTCCGCATGGCACATGAAATCCAGCGAATGGCGCACTTCGGCGGCACTCACCACAGGATAGCATTGGTGCGCAAGTTCCAGCGGTTTTGCGCCCGGCATGATCGGGGCTAGTTCACGAATCACCGGGTTCACCCACGATTCGAAATACTTGAACGCCTCGGCATCGACGACCCGCAAATGATTTTCCTTTGCGATTTTCTGCATTTCGTTAAATGCCACCATTTTCTTTTCATCGTTTTTGGCATCTCCAAAACGCACCATCGCGCAGAAGTAATCGCGGTCAACACCTTCGAGGCCCATCGCATTGGCGATACCTTCGACCCCATTCTTGCTCAAACCGCTTTTCTTTTCGCAGACGAGCTGGATGTAGTTGGGCGAGGTGAACCCAGCTAGGCGAGAAAATTCGCGCCACGAGAACAAAGAACAGCGCTTGCGTTCTTCGTAAAAGTCGCGCATGTACTTTCGGTAGTCTTGATATTCAGTTATTGGCTTCATACCAATAAATTAAATTTCTTTTTAGGCGATTGCAATAGATTTTATTATACAGAATAAAGATTTTTAATAAAAAAAAGCAAAATTTCGTACTTTTTAAAAATTTCATTTCAATAATAATACAAGGCGTATTATAACAGGACATTTCCCTTCTCGTTGTCAAAAGTTCAATGTTTTAAAAGGAATTCTTAATAAAAAATGTCCATTTAGAATATAGATTTGAATATGAGTGTGGGTCAGGTCATTCAAAAGGGTTTAGAATGAAGAGTTTTTGGTTTGGTCATATCGGGACGATTCCCGCAGTTTTATCCGTGGCTTGCTATTCTTTTGCAGCAAGTTACGAGCCCCCAACTACAGCCGTTTCTAAAATCAATAGCTATCGAAGCTATTCCGAATTGACGAAAGCCGCAAGCGGCATGGACATTGACCAATACGCCTACAACATGACCACCTGGCAAATCGATAACGGCGGCTTTTACAAAGCCATGGCCGATAACTACAAGAACCGCTATTCAGGCGGGCAAAAGTCCGGATGGCGTTCGGCAAGTGGCGGCGACGTCGGCACCATCGATAACGACGCGACGATCCAAGAAATGCGACTCCTCGCCGAGCGTTACAAGGCAACGACCAATTCCAACTACAAAGCCGCCTTCAAGACGAGTTTCAACAAGGCCGTCAACTTTCTGTTGACAATGCAGCGTTCCAAGGGTGGGCTCCCGCAAGTTTGGCCCAAACGCAACGAATATAGCGACCAGATCACGCTCAACGACAACGCCATGATCCGCGCGATGGTGACCATGATGGACATCGCCAATTCTACGTCGCCGTTTAACAGCGACATCGTTGACAACGCCACCCGCAGCAAAATGAAGAGCGCCCTCGAAAAGGCCGTCGATTACCTGCTCAAGGCCCAAATCGTCAACAACGGCGCCCCTACCGTTTGGTGCGCCCAGCACGACACCAGCTCTTACGCCCCCGTCGGCGCACGCGCCTACGAACTTCCGAGCAAATCGGGCAGCGAATCTGCCGGCGTCGTATGGTTCCTGATGAACTGGCCGGAACAGACCGAAGCGATCCAGAATGCAGTCAAGGGCGCTATCGCCTGGTACAAAAAGACGCGTGTGACTGGCCTTTACTTCAACAAGAAGGCTGGCGCATTCGAAAAGCGCGACGGTAGCGTTCTGTGGTACCGCTTTTACGAAGTGAATAACGACAACTACTTTTTCTGCGACCGCGGTGGCGCAAGCACCAAGACTCAAGACTTTACCAAGATTAGCCAAGAACGCCGCACCGGTTACCAATGGGCCGGCGAATATGGTACCGCCATTTTAAGCACCGAAAAGGCCTACCTCGAAGCGCTCGCCAAGACTGACGAAAATTACGTTCCGCCTCCACCACCGTCTGCCATGTGCGGGAACGACACCTGCAAAACTTTCGTTGACGGCGTAGAATTTACTTCCATCAAGGGCGTCAAGGAAACGACGAACACAGGCTTTGTCGGCGAAGGTTACGCAAACGTCGATAATGCAACCGGAAGCTATGTGACCTACGACGTCACGGCAGCAAAAGAAGGCAAGTACACTTTGTTCATCGGCTTTGCAAACGGCGGCGGTTCTGCCCGCGGTTACAGCATTTCGTCTGGCGGCAAGACGTTACTCGCCAACGGCAGCATGGAATCCACCGGCAGCTGGACAGAATGGGAAACTCAAGAAATCGAAATTGAACTTCCGAAGGGCTATAGCGAACTTAAATTCGAAAGCCTTTCGAAAGATGGCATGGCTAACATCGATTACATCGGCTGGATGGACACAAACCTTTATACAGGGCATCAGACGCTTGGCGATGAAATCGAGCATAACGAAGACGACGAGGATGATGACAACGGAACGATGGCCATCGGGAACAGTCGCGTGGAACGTACTTCGGCACATTCTGCGGGTCGCTACTTTGTGAACTTCGGAAAAGACGGCAACAGCGCTGGCGTTTACTTTAAGCGCGGCAACGGGAAAACGTTTAGAGTTAATGGAGTGGCCAAGTAAAGAGGTTTTATGTTGAATAATAAGGTATCGGTATTTTTGTGTGCAACGCTCGCTTATGCGGGGAGTGCTTTCGGTATTGCAAAGCACGGTTTTAATTTTGTTGTCGGCGTCGACGGAGACTTTAAAGCAGCCATCGCCAAGGCTTCCGCTTCGGGCGCAAGCGAATCCAACCGCTTTATCATCTTTGTGCCGAACGGCGAATACAACCTGACGAAGCTCACCGGCGACGAACACGGCAAAACGACTTTCAGCGGCTCCAACATTTCGATTATTGGGCAATCGGTCGACAAGACTATCATCTGGAACACGACCGATACCGAAGGCATCAGCACCACGGCAACACTTTACTTCCCGAGCAACAAGAACATGTACATGCAAGACATTACCTTGCAAAACAGAAGTTCTGTAAGCTCCAGCAATGCCGCACGCCAAGTCGCTTTGCAGCAAAACGCAGGCGACAAGTTCATCTACAAGAACGTTAGACTTTTGAGCGGTCAAGACACGTACTACACCAAGAAGGGCCGCACGTACTGGGAAGGCGGCGAAATCAATGGAACCGTAGACTTTATCTGCGGTGGTGGCGACGTATTCTTCGAAGGCACAAAGCTTGTGATGACCCGAAACGGAGGCTACATTACCGCCTCGCAAAATCCGGATACCTGGGGTTACGTTTTCAACAACGCCATCATCGAAGTCAGCAATTCGAGCTTTAACAAGACGTTCTATCTCGGGCGTTCCTGGGGACGCGCCAAAGTTGTCTGGCTAAACACCATCATGCGTGCAGAGCCCAGAGCAGAAGGCTGGGGCCCGGACATGAATTCCGCTCCGGTCATTTTTGGCGAATACAACAGCAAGAACGGAAACGGCGGTGCCATCAACACGAGCCAACGCAAAACATACTTTGACGGCGGCAAGGACGGCTCCACAGCAACAACACTCAAGACCGTATGGAACGCCAGCGATGCTTCCAAGTACACGCTCAAGAACATTCTTGGCGGCAGCGACAACTGGGAACCGAACAAACTCACGGCACAAGTTTCCGCTCCGAAAATTTCTCAAGAAGGCGCCAACATCGTTTGGGACGATGACGACAACGCCATCTGCTGGGCCATCTTTGTAAACGGCAATTACCACAGCAATACGACCACAAATTCCATCGATGTCGGAAGCATTGCCGCAGGCTCCAAGGTCACGGTCCGTGCCGCAAACTCCATGGGCGGTCTCGGCGCAAGCTCCAACGAAATTACCGTCCTCGAAGCAAACGTGACCTACTACAACGCCACGCTCACGCAATCCATCGGCGGAACCGTCAAGATTTCTCCGAACCGCGAAAAGATTGCCGAAGGGACCTCCATCACCATCACTGCAGAACCCGCCACCGGTTGGAATTTTGCAGGCTGGACCGGCAAGGACGCCGAAGCTGCAGGCACCACCAACACCTGGAAAACCACGATGACCAAGGACATCGACATCGGCGCTATCTTTGACGCCAAGGGAACGACCACATTCCAGGCCGAATCCGGCATTGTCGATAACGCCATCATCGAAAGCACCAACGCAGGCTTCGAAGGTACTGGCTACATCAACTTTGGCACAGGGCATTCCACCGTCGAAGTCCCGATCTACGCCGAATACGAAGGCGAATACACCATGATCTTGACCTACGCGAACGGCAGCGGAAAAGCCCGCGATCTCGCGATTGCCGCCCCAGGGAAATGCACCGCAGGAATCGATGGTTGCAAGGGCGCCGAAACCCGTTCGTATGCAGCGACAGACAAATGGACCACATGGGCTACCGACACAACAACTATCACGCTCCCCAAGGGCGCAAGCGTCATCACGTTCGGAACCGTTGACGGAAACGACGGCCCGAATCTGGACCAAATCGAGCTCCTCTCAAACAAGAAGAACGATGACCCGCCACTCGCCTTGGTCAACCGCGTCCGCACGAACATTACCCACGGAGTCTCCCGCATTTACGATACCAACGGCAAACTCGTCCGACACACAAACGGACCCGCCGACTTGAACGGCCTTGCCCCCGGAATCTACATCGTAAAGACCACGGCTCAAGGTTATCATCAACAAAAAATGGTCCAAGTCCGATAGAATTTGTTAATTTTTAGCCATGCTTGGTATTGAACAGAAAAAAGGAAATGACGAACAACTGTGCGGCAGAATGATTGCCTACGCAAGAATCTTGCCGTCCCCAGACGCCGAACCCAACGAAACTCCGTTTGACGACATGATCAAAAACGGTCTTTTGACGTTGGAAGGCGATTTTCGGCAGTTCAATGACAGACCAAGCAAAAGGGAAATGAACAAGGCCGTTGACGCAAAGCTCAACAACTTCCTCAAGACGATGGAAGAAAACGGCGTGGAACTCCCAGAAAACCTGAACGTCGACGCGATGCGCGAACGCCTCCATGAACTTTCGAACATGGAAGTGATCCCTATTCCCGCCCGCATCGGCAACTTCAACAACGAAGAAGATATCCTCAAGGAAGACGCCGACATCTACTACATCGGCGAATTCATCGGCGTAAATCAGGCGCATTACTGCCTCACGACGCTCCCCATCTACTATCAGGCAAAGTACCGTGAACAGGCAAAGCGAAACGAAATGGACTTGTTGAACGAAGTGCTTTCGCAGTTCGAAGAGGGCGATTTCGTCGACACCGAAGAAATCCAGAAGGATACCGAAGAACTTTTCCCGAAGGGCCTCACGCTCAACACGTTCATGGGCGACCTTTCAAAGCTTCTCAACGTGCGCGTCATCCCGTTCTTGCTGGCTTGCAAATCGGAAGACGATTACAACGAACAGATCCAGCTTTTCTACACGTTCATGAAGGGCTACCCTGATCAAAAGGATGTCGAAAGAATCGACAACGCCTTACGTGAACTCCGCAAGCAAAGCGATTCGATTGAAGCCCGCAACTTGCTCGAACTCAGCTGCAAGAGAATCAACGCGATTTACAACGAAGATTCCCAACTCGCAGACATGCTCTCGAAGCAGATCGAAGACATCGAGAAATAAAATATCTCAAATAAAAGGCGACCCCGGCATCCCGCAACTAGTGCGGGACAGGCTCAAGCCGGGGTGACAAGTAAAACGAGAATTGACTGGATCCTTCCCCTTACAGGGTCAGGATGACAAGTCGAAGGGACAGTGCGGATGGCTATTCTTTTACAAGGAATCCGGCGATAGACTTTTCGCGGACGAAGGTCTTCTTGGCAACGCTCTGCACATCGGCAGCCTTTATCTTATCCAGATTATCCGCCCAGTTGAGGTAGAGGCGGTAATCGCCATGGATTTCGTACCAGCCAAGCATCGTGGCCACCGTTTCCATGTCAGTCAAGCTACGGACGAGGCTTGCGTAGGCGCGGTTCTTTACCTTCTGGAATTCACGTTCGCTCACCTGCTGCGTCTTGAGCTTTTCAAGTTCTTCCCAAACGATCTTTTCGACCTTTTCGCGGTTGGCGTCCGGACGGAGTGTCACGCGGACGGAGAATTCAGAAATGTACTTGTTCGGGCTGCTGCTGGCGCTCACGCTCACGGCAAGCCTTTCTTCTTCGACAAGGCGCTTGTAGAGTCTGCCAGAACGTCCGTTCAGCACACCTTCGGCAATATCGAGCGCATAGAGCGTGCTATCGCCAACACCGGGAGTCTTGAAGACGAGCGTGTAAAGGTTCGGAGCATCCTTGCGCTTGACGATCAAGCGCTTTTCGCCAGCCTGTTCCGGATCGCGGACCGTGAGCGGCGGGAATGCATCGCCCGTCGGGATCGGAGCAAAGTACTTCTTGACGAGTTTCATCGTTTCGAGCGTATCCAAGTCACCGGCCAGCACGAGGATGGCGTTGCGCGGCTTGTAGTACTTGCGGTAATGTTCTTCTGCCTGTTCACGAGTCAAGTTGTCGATATCGCTCGGCCAACCGATGGTCGGCACTCGATACGGGAAGGCTTCGTAAATCATGGAATTGAGCGTTTCGTAAAAACGGCCCGTCGGGCGGTCGTCATAACGCATGCGGCGTTCTTCACGAACCACAGAACGTTCCGAATAGAATTCACGCAACACGGCGTTCTGCATGCGGTCGGATTCGAGCCACATGAAAAGTTCCATCTTGTTCTTGGGAAGCGTGACCGTGTAGGCGGTCAGCAAATCGCTCGTGAACGCATTGAGGCCCGTGCCACCAGCAGCCTGGTAAGCGCCCCACAGTTCATCCTTGATAAAAATCTTGCGGTGTTCGTTCAGCACGGAATCATGTTCTGCCGTCAGCTTTTTCACAAGCGCCGTATCGTTTGCGAGTTTCGCCGGACGGATCAAGGCCTGCAAGGAATCCTGAGTCGCAATGAACTTTGCATCGGCAATGCTATCCGAAATGCCGACCTTTTTTGTGCCCTTGAACAATTCATGTTCCAAGATGTGGGCCAAGCCAGACTTGCCCGGGACTTCGTGAACGGAACCCGTCACATAGAACAGACGGAAACTGACCGTCGGGGCCTGCTTGTTGGGATACAAAAGCACCGTAAGTCCATTATCGAGGACTTCCTTGTGTATAGGCAAATTCACAGCGGCATTGGATGTACCTGCAAGCATGGCAGGCACAAAAGCAAAACTCAAAGCAATTCTTCTAAAAAGATTTCTCATGCTAAACAATTTAGATATTTTTCAAAAAAAATTGTTTAACGTACTTGAACTCTTATCGTTTTGACCAAGCGACCGCCAACATCGAGTGAACCAACCACAAACGACTTTTTCGGTAGCGAGTTCATTTGTATTTTGCAAAGACTTCCGGTAAACGATTCTGACACGAGGAGCGCGCCATTCATATCGAACAAGCGAACCGTTTTAAGGCCCTCGATATCGGTAAGAACTGCAAAGACGCCATTTTTAACAGAGAAACTGACATTGGACTTCGCCATAGTCTTTTCATAAGTCAGCGTTCCTTCACTTGCTCCAGAAGAAGATGAAAGGATCGTCATTCCCGGCGTCACCGTAGATTCAACACTCGAAGAACTGTTTTCCGCTTCCGACGAACTCGAGAGTTCCGCAGAAGAAGATTCCGCTTCGGAGCTACTGGACTCCACAGACGAAGAGCTTACGCTTGATGCGCTGGAAGATGATTCCTGTTCACTAGAAGACGAAGCCACGGAAGAACTCGAAACTTTCGGCGTTTCAGAAGCATCTCGGCTACCGCGCGTATTGAAGGTCACATAGTCATCCACAAGCTTGATATTGTAAATTTCAAGCCCAAGGCTATCGCCAGCCCAAGTCACAAAGCCATTGTAGCTATTGACTCGTCCTGTCGGGAAAGCATCGTTGGTGAGCGAGTAGGAATCGGCCCTGCCATCAGCCTCGATCAAATCGACATGCATCGGGTCGGACGCATTGACTTCGTTATAGGCCCAGGCACGCGTTTCGTAATAGACATGCCAAATCAGCATCCCCTTGTTCGGGAGACCTGCATCAAACCCGTTCTTGAGACGGAAATCGACAAAATAATATTCGTTATCGTTCTTGGAGACCAACACAAGGCCATCATTTTCATTAATGGACTTGAGGGTAATCGTCGTGTCCGAAACTTCCAAATATCTCGGTTCAAGCCAGCCCAAGCTAAAGCGTTCAAAAGCGGACAGATTTGCCGGAGAACAGGAAGTCGTCCTAGCAGAGTTTGTCGGGCAGTTATAGGACCCCTGATCCATCAGGTCCCAGGCATTGGGCGTAAAGCGAACCATTCGACCGGTTTCGTTGACATTCACATCGTAATGGTCTTCAAGGCCAAGCACATGGCTGAACTCATGGCAGAACGTACCGATACCGTTCAAGGCATCCGTTCTCTTGTTGTTCGAATACGCACGCCCATCAATTTCTGGAGAGCAAGCGTAACGTTCCATATAAAGGTTTTTCGAAAGACGCTTCCGGACACTATAGGAATGCGGCCAGATAGCCGTAGACACATCAGAGTCCGCCGAGCCCACGCCCGCATAAATCATGTACACAAAATCAATAGTCTTGTCGCCATCGCTATCGTAGGGTGAAAAATCGACCCCCTGAGCGACAAGCTGGTCCATAGCCTCGCTAACAGCGTAGGCAGCACCGGCCGCCATGTTGTTCGCATACGCCTTGGCGCCATACGAATCACGTGTTCCCGTAAGCGTGATCGGGCCATAAACGTCAAATGTCGGTTTATACTTTCCACTTGAGTTGTGGATAAAGAAATCCCTGACGCTACCGCTCATGTAATAATCGGAATATCCTTCCTTATTGAGGTAATCCTCATATTCGGCCTTAGGATCGTTTCGATTGAATTTCACATCGCTAAACTGGACCAAGATGACAATGCCGCGGACTTCTCCAGTCTTTTGGACGGCACTTGCAAGCGGACGTGTCGGGACACCGGTATGCGTAATTTCGGTTTCGTAGGGGTCCGTCCAGGTCCAGCCACCCCAACCGCCCCAGCCACCATAATTACTTGCCATTTTGGGGCCGGACGATTGCAATTTCATGACCGAAGTGGAATCGCGCAATTCGCGTTCTTTTTTCAGCTTTTCCAAGCGTTTTTCGCGGAATTTCTTGAGAATATCGTGGGAATTGCGTTTTTTTAAGAAATCAAGCTCTTTTTTGCCTCGTTTGGACTTGGCATGAACCCTCATTCCAGATTCACGGCCCTGTTCATCGGCATAGTTCCAATAGCCAGCGGAATCACGAACCACGAGAACGCTATCTTCGCCAGTAATCGTGTAATTAAAGTGTTCGTTTCCGACATTACGGATTTGCACGACAGACCCATCGGGCTGCGTAGAATTAATCAGGAACGGAGCTGCACGAACAGCCCATGTGGACACGGCACTTGCTAAAGCACCGATTAAAAGACACTTCCCAAATCTCATCATACCATAAACATAAACAATTATATGGATGATGCCTCAAAAAGTAAGTTTTTTTTACGAGTTTTCTGTTGACAGAATGGCAATGCTACTCAATAAAAAAGCTCAAAACGGAACAAAAATTCACATTTTCGAGAGTGCCAGCAGCGTCCCACCGCAAAGAATGACAGAAACCGCTATCGCAAGCCTAATTCTTTCATTTTTCGTCGGATATTCATGGAAAACAGCGACACCCCAGAGCAAGTTTACGAGCAGGTTTAATTGCGTCAGCGGATAACCGACGGCATAGCCCAAGGCGCCATTCGAATCGATTGCCCAGAAGCACCCATGTTGCCCGATCATCCACAAAACGCCCATAAAAAAAGACGCTGCCGAGGGGGCCAATTCATACTCATACAACGCACGGCGCTTGATGCTCAAAATAGCAACCAAAAGTTCTGCGGAAATGAAAATGCCTATCGTAAAGGAACTCATGAATTCGAGTATAGGCACTTCGGCAAACTTGTACGGAATAAGGAAAAGTCCAAAAATCAGGCCCGCCAAAAGGGAACGCCAGTTTCTAAAGATATTGCCCTGCGGAGGCGCCAGACGGCTTAATCCAAAAAGCAGAAGGACAATCGCCGGAATCGAGAAATACAGCAAGGTGGATTCCGAGAAAATCAGCACACCGCTCACGAACGAAGCAAGGATGCTCACGCCCATCGAGCGTACGCCAGCCCCCGTCAAATCCTGTTCCGCCTTGACCGCCCAAAAACAGAAGGCGCCCGCAACCACCCAAAGGAAACCGCACAGGAGCCCTACCGGCAACACGCAAAACGTATCCGTCGCCAGCGAAACACCGAGCTGTCCAAGGAACATGCCCAAGGCCATACTGGAGAGATATGCCCACGATGAAAAATTAGACCACGCCTTGAGCGGAACCATGTAAGTGCCGAAAGCAATAATGGCAAGAACAAGACCAACGTAACTATTTCCCAATGCAGAACCCCGCAAATATTTTTTGTAAAACATCTTCGGACGAGATTTCGCCCGTTATACTTTGAAGCGCACGGCGCACCAGTTGCATTTCGAACGCAATCAGTTCCACCGCCGGATTGGAGCGGATCAGCGAAAGCGTACGGTCAATGCCCGCAAGAGCTTCTTCGAGGCAATTCTTTTCGCGTTCGCTCGTGATCCAGATGTCTTCGGATTCGTCGCGATTGGCGAACAAGCGAGCGTTCATCGCCTGCGTGAGTGCGTCAAGGCCCTCGCCCGTCTTGGAGGAAACGTGGATGGAATTGCCACTGGACCGTTCGTTACACTCAGGAAGACCCTGCGCAAGATCGCTCTTGGAATAAACGATGAGGTCGGGCTGGAGATCCTTCGACTCCACTTCGTTTCGCTCAGGATGACAGGACATGCAACTTTCGTCTTTGCACTTCGTGCCAAGACCTGTCGGCTCAGCTATGGGTACGCAAGCATCCCCGCAGCATTCGCCTCTTTCGTCTTTCGTCTTTCGTCTCTCGTCTAAACTTCCATCCACGACGAGAATCTTCATGTCGGCTTCGGCGAGGATTTCACGGCTCTTTTCCATGCTGAGTGCATCGAGCGCGTCGGTCGCCTTGTCGGCAATACCAGCGGTATCGACCAAACGGATTTCACCGCCATTCAAGAACAGGCGCACTTCGACAAAATCGCGGGTCGTCCCGGGAATGTTACTCACGAGGATTCGGTCCTCACCGATGAGCGCATTCACAAGACTCGACTTGCCCGCATTCGGAGCGCCATACAGAACCGCCAACGGCAAACGACGCACAGCGGCATTCCCCTTGAAACTTTTCAAGATGGATGCCACGCTTTCGCGGATGGCTTCAATCTTTCTTTCCCAGTTTGCGTAATCCGGATCCGCTTCTTCTTCGGCAAAATCGACATCGAGTTCGAGACGTGCCGAAATGTCCATCACCTGTTCCGTGAGCGTCTTGACTTTTTTCGAGAGCGCACCGCCCAACAAGCGGTGGGCATTCTTGAGTTCCGCGCGGTTCGCCGAGTGGATCACGTCGGCTACCGATTCTGCCTGCACCAAGTCCATTCGACCGTTCAAGAAAGCACGTCGCGTATACTCGCCCGGTTCGGCAAGACGCACGCCTTCGACGCTCTTGATGACCTGAATCAGTTCGCGAACGATAATCGGGTTTCCGTGGGGGTAAAGTTCAAGCACGTCTTCGCCCGTGTAAGAATTCGGGCCTTCAAAGTAGATGAACAGAAGGCTATCGATGACCTGGGCCGTCTTTCGGTCGCCATTCACGATAGTCCTGTAATCCCGAGCGGTCGAAAGAGTCGCTTCGCGAGGCTTCAAATTTTCAAGCACTTTTTCGCCGAACAAAAGGCGAACTACTTCGCGGACCTTGGAACCGCTAACTCGAAGCGCGGCAATCGCACTTACGCCAGCAGGCGTCATCGGGGCTACAATCGTCTGGGAATCCATGTGATGAAAGATAGCTTTTTTAGACGAAAGATACCAGACGAGAGACGAGAGAGCGCAACATCTAATTACTAAATTCCTCTAGTAACTAAAAACAATTAACTCAGAACTAAAAAAAATCATGAGCAAGTTTAAAATCATTTCCCGTCCCATTAGCTCTGTCGAGTGCTATGTTTTGCAGCGCGACGACGGCGCTGAATTTGAAATTTTAAGCGGATACGGCGCTGGCCTCAATGCCTGGCGCATTCCAGAAGCAAACGGAAAACTTTCCGACCTTCTGTTCGGCTACCGCGAAGGCGATGACATTTACAAGATGGGCCCCGACACAAACGCCGGCTGCCGACTCGCCCCTTTCCCGGGACGCGTGGCCTACGCCAAGTTCAACTGGAACGGCAACGACTACCAGCTCGTGAACAACGTGAGCTGGGCTCCGCACGCCCTCCACGGCTTTTTGCAGAACAAGGAATGGAAGTTGCTCAACTTTGAAAGCGACAACGAAAAATGCACGGCCACGTTCGGCATCGACTGGGCCGGAGCCTTTACCGGATTCCCGTTTCCCTTCCGCGCCGTCAACAAAATCACGTTCTCCGGCGAAAGCTACAGCGTCGAATCGACCGTCACGAACATCGGCCCCAAGGACCTTCCCTATTCCGAAGGCTGGCACCCTTACTACACGCTCGGCGAAAAAATCAATAATCTCGTCATGACGCTCCCGGAAACGAACCTCGCCCTCCTCGACAAGGCCGACATCCCGACCGGCGAATTCAAGCCGGACACCCGTTTTGTGGGCGGCCGCCTCATCAACGACGAGTTCATCAACGATTGTTTCTGCCTGAATCAGGGCGAAAATCCCTACGTTCTCAAAAATGAGCAAAATTTTGAGAACATTTTAGCCGTTACGGAGCTCAAAAGCGACTCAAAGACGCTCCGAATTTGGCAA
>Ga0310690_10007434_pt1 | contig 14107 bp, 16 predicted proteins | sample AusTroGonzalo_MG_2_FD_207661 | JGI IMG/M metagenome (GOLD analysis project Ga0310690, IMG submission 207661) | Bovine rumen microbial communities from tropical cattle in Woodstock, Queensland, Australia - Gonzalo_04 (v2) (version 2) | ecosystem: Host-associated > Mammals > Digestive system >...
CAGTGGATAGAAGTTGTAAGAAATACAGATGTAACATGGGTCTATGCAACTAAAGTTACCAAGTTATCTAAAAAGATAACTATGTATGACATTACTGCACCTGGTCCATATACATTTATGACAGCTTCTGGTATTATAGTTCAGGATACAATGGGCATCTACGTGCCAGTTTCCCATAAAGCTGTTGAAGAAGCCAAGCAGTTCATGCCGACCAAGCTTCTTGAACATGCTGCAGACAGTAGTATAATGCTGAAACCAGGTCATGATATCATGCTTGGTATGTATTATATAACCAAGGATGGCAAGGATTTGTCGAATAAATATAATTTCTCATCTGTAGATGATGCCATGAAATTATATAAGACCAAGGAAATAGATATCAATGATACTGTAACTATAGGTGGAAAAAAGACATCCATAGGTAAAGAGCTGGTCAACAATGTAATTCCTTCTGATGTCATGATTCCAAAAGGTGGTCTGACTAAATCATCTATCAAGTCATTCCTGAAGGAGCTGAGCAAGAAAGGTTCTGAAACTTTCAATGATTCCATTGATAAACTCTCTAAATTATCAGCTAAGTATGACCTTTATTCTTCCATTTCTTTAGGCTTAGATGACCTTGAACCTGACTATGCTGCCAGAGATAAACTGGTTAAGGAAACTGAAGATATGATGATGAAAGCTAAGACTGATGATGACAAGAGAAAGATCATTGCTGCCCAGCTTCCAAAGTTTGATGCAACTGTAAAATCCTATATCTCTTCACATCCTGATACTTCTCTTTCACAGCTCATGACTGCCAATGGTAAACCAAGCTTCGACCAGTATAAGCAGCTCATCTCTACCCCGTTTGCGGTATCAGATGTAAGCGGTAAGGCATTCCCTGTTATTACAACCAAGTCCTATGCTGAAGGTTTGCCGGTATCTGAATACTGGGCCACCACATATGGTGCCAGAACAGGCATGATCCAGAAAAGACTTGAAACCGCAGAACCAGGTTACTTTGCTAAGCAGGTTATCTCTACAACCATAGATAATGTAATATCCGAAGAAGACTGCGGAAGTAAAGATGGTGTAACTCTGGATCTTGAAAAGAAGAATGACGTGGTTGGTAGATTTGAAGCAGGAACAAATATCCTTATAGATGAAGCTGAATATACTAAACGCCTGCAGAGTGGTGCTAAGACTATCAAGCTCAGATCCCCACTGACATGTAACTGTAAGGAAGGGACCTGCAGTAAATGCTTTGGTTTACGTGAAAATGGTAAACCTGCTCAGATAGGCGACAATATCGGAGCATTAGCAGGTACTTTCTTCTCAGAACCAATGACTCAGGGATCAATGAAAGCCTTCCACAGCGGCGCTGTTCTCGGTGCTGGTGCTGCTGTATCTGGTGGTTTACAGAGAATGCAGCAGTTAACACTGGTTCCTGACTATTTGAAAGACAAAGCTACTCTGGCTAAACTGGATGGCAAGATAGACCGAATCGAAGATAACCCCGCAGGTGGTAAGAATATCTTTATCAATGGTGAAAGACATCTTACTGGTGCCAAGAACCTGCTGAAGTTCCATGAAGGCGATACTGTTCATAAAGGCGATGCTCTTACTGACGGACCTATTAAACCACAGGAACTGCTTGAACTGAAGGGCATAGAAAGTACCCAAAAATATCTGGTAGATGCAATGCAGGAAACATTTGCAGGTATGGGTAAAGAAATGAACCGAAAGCTTATTGAAACAGTAGTTAAGAGCACTACTAATCTTACCACCATTAAGGATCCTGGTAATCATCCGTTCTACGTAGCGGGTGATCAGGTTCCCTTATCAGAAGTAAAGAACTGGAATCTGCATCGTCAGAATGAAATAGATCTTGATATGGCTCTTGGTGGAAAACTTGCTGTAGGCGTAGGTCCATTCAGAGCAGGCAAAGTTCTGGATAAGAATGATATCAAGCTCCTCAGAGCTGATCATATAGATAAAGTAACCATCGAAAGTGCTCCTATCAAGCATACTCCATCCATAGTGGGTATGAATCTGTTGGCTAGAATGGGCAGAGACTGGTTATCCAATCTCAACACCAACTACATTGAACAGGGTATCGTCAAGAGTGTCCAGAATGCAGACATGGCCCCAATCCACAGTTACAATCCTACTGGTCCATATGTTATGGGCACTCAGTTCGGTAAAGGTGAAAAAGGCAAATATTAATTTTAGGTATAAGTTTATCGTAAGATCAAGGATACGCCATTGCTGACGTATCCTTTTTGTATTTTGATTAAGATTTAACTATGAACAGGAGGAATAAAAATGTCCCATCCAACAAGCAAGGTAACTAAAGCTATGGAGCTCAATAGAGTAGTAATTGCAGGCAGATTGTTCGTGAGTGCTGCGACTAATTTGAAGCCTGAAAATGATAAGGAAGGCAATCCGAAAGGTTTTCACTGTGACCAGTATGCGAGTGGTTATGGTATGCCTATAGAAATAAACGACATATCTTATGGCATATATGTGACTGAGCCTATGTATAATGATCTGCATAACAATACTAAAGGGCTTGAATATATAGATGCTATGGTTGAAGGGAAACTGACACCCGGAAATGATGTCTATAATGGTAAAAATTTTGTATATCCGATAGTGGTAGATGCTGACAATATAATAATTGTAAAGAGACAGGAGATATAAAATGACAATAAGTATGAAAGAACTAATGAAGAAACTTGATGACGATAAAAATATGAGTCTTTTTATTTTTTATATGTCCAATACGAAAAAGGAGGCTGCATCAGCTTCTTTAATACATTATCTGGTAAATAATTTAGGTTATGAAGGGAGTATTAATTTTGATGATGATCCCGGTTTAGTAGATAACTTATGGGAAATATGTCATGATATGGTGACTACTCCTGACAACTTCAGGGAAAATATAGAAAAAAGAATGACAGGGTTTATGCTACAATACCCTTCTAAATGCCCAAATTATTCTCTTCAGTTATTTCACATTATGTTAGGAAGTCTGCTTTCTCTATATACTTTTCATGTAAGAGAATTATGGTTTAAAGAATGTCAGAGATGTCATAGCTTATTTGCACCATATAGAACAAGTCAGAAATTCTGTAGTTTGAAATGTAAGAATGCCCAAGGGCAGGTTAATTGTAGGAAAAGGAAAAAGGAGGCTGTAGAATGGCAAACTGGGCTTATGGAAAATTAGAACTTATTGGAAAGTTCGATAATATTCGGAGGTTCTTTGAAGAAGAACTCTATCACCCGGATATGAAAACCGAAGAATGGGTGAAAATGTCTGACGATAAGATAGAGGTAGTTCTTGATTATCAGGATATTGTTTATGTTTGGTTTAGACATTTGAAAAGAAGTCATGTTAGTAACTGTGATATGTATGTCAATGACATACATTCCAGGATTATAGAAAGACCCGACAATGACGATCCTGTATCCGTGCACTTCACATGGTGCGAAGCTGCATGGGGCTGGGATGACATCAAGCTGGCAGAGATTTCAGGAATATATAATCTGGAAATAATAGTTCACGCCGAAGAACCTAATATGGCTTTCAGGCAGTTCATTCACGTAAAAGATGGAAAAGTTCTGGAATTCAACGAAGAAGATCTTCCTGATGATGACGAAAGCGAGGAAATATATGATTAAAACAAAGGAAGACATGGTGAAATACATTATGGAGCATAATGTATCAGAAAACCGGGTAAGCATACTGGCTAAAAATGGCGAATGGTTACATAATAATGTGCGAGCATATATTATTAATCTGGGAAAACTAGTAGAAGGAAGACTGTATAAGGTAAAGTGGTACATAAATGAATGTGGTATTATGGCTGTAAACATTTTTAGAAAGTTGACTTCTATTATATTACAAATACCTGAGGAATTACTTGAAGTTGCCCCTAAAAAAAGCATAAAAATAGAGCATAACAGAGAAGGTGCTGTAAACATTGATCTGGTCTGGCCAGACTGGATTCATTTTTTCGAGGCGGATAAAAAAGACCTGTTTAGTAAATCCTCAGAAGAGGAATCTTTAACCCAGGAGCAGGTAGACACTATAATATCCGCATGTCAGTCGTTTGTTAATGATTATGTAAAAGAACAGGCTCACCTTATGTCTAAATGTACAAAGGAGATATTAGGAATAAAAACCTATGTATCAGACGAACCCTCCTTTATAAACGAAAAAGGCGTAGCTTGTTATCGCGTAACCGATAATAAAAAGGAACTCAGGATAAAACCTAAATCTCGAAGAGAAATGCTGGAAGATGAGGTCATGGCTTTCTTTAAAAAAGATGCAAAAGTAAATATTTTCAATAGAATAGTATAAGGAGGAAACTATGATCAAAACAGAACAGGATTTCAGGGAGTACATGAAGGGAAAGACTATCCCTTTTAATCTTTTACTGGGTTTAAAGGATTTATCTGAAAGCATGGCTCAGGATGAGAGGGATCTTTTTGAAAACAGTCACTTTGCTCTCTATTCCGAAAAACAGTTTGAATATACGCACAATCTGCTTCTTGCTGTCGTGGCCAAAGATAGTCTTATATTGATAAAGACTTTTATAAAGCATCTAGGTATTTCTGAAGATGAAGTAGATATGGAAATTCATCCAAAGATTACTTATGATCGTGAAACTGGCCAGATATCAGTAGATAGAGGTAGACCAGACTGGTTGAATATATTGAATAACTGGTCAGTGTGTTTCGATCCCCCGAATACTGCACTGAAAAAAGTGACTGAAAAAGAAGCCACTGCAATTTCTGAGGAGGCTAAGGAAAAATCCAAGGAATATATCAGTGCTTCAGCAGCTAAAACTTTGAATGAAGCTGAGTTGAAGCATAGAATATTTAATATGGTGATGTAATTGATAACCAGGGGCATCTATGATATGATGTTCCTGGTTATTTTTAACTTTTAATCAATAAAGGATACTAACTAAATGAACGAAAATTATTTAAAAGAACTGGGTGATCAGATCGCCCTTACCCATTGGGCTCAGTCCAATGAAAAGACATATGAAGAGATCTGTGACAGAGTGGTCAATTACATATGTGATGACCAGTCTGAAGAAGGTAGAAACTATAACAAAAGAATGAAAGATTTGCTGAAGAGCAAGAAATTCATTCCTAATTCTCCATGCTGGATTAACTCAGGCACAGATATGAAAAATCTGTTTGCCTGTTATGTAATTGATCTGAAGGATAATATGAACAGCATCATGGATGCTGCCAAGAGAATGGCCATGATAATGAAGGAGGGTGGTGGAGTTGGTGTTAGTCTTACGCCCATCCGGGCTGAGGGCAGCAGGGTTGGTGGCGAAGATAGTAACAGGACTGCCTCTGGGCCCATATCTTTCCTTAAAGTTTTTGATGCCGTGGTGGGAGCCGTCAAATCTGCAGGTGTAAGACGTGGAGCTGCCCTTGCTAATCTTAAGACCGGTCACCCCGATCTTATTAAATTTATAAAGTGCAAGGAAGATCAGAATCAGATTAATAATTTCAATTTGTCTGTAGCTATTACAGATGCTTTTATGGAGGATGTGATACAAAATAGGCATACAGTATGGGCTAAGGATGAAAATGATAGATGTTATACTGCTGCCGAAATTTATGATATGATCGTTGAACACATGTGGAACAATGGTGAGCCGGGAGTTCAGTTTATAGATACTGTCAACAATGTTGATGGTAAATATACAGGCAGGCCTGAATTTCGTGAGTTTAACACCGGAATAGAAGTAAGTAACCCCTGTGTTACCGGGAATACAGTTTTAATGACTAAGGAAGGTAATTTTCCTATAGAAGAGCTGGTAGGGAAAGAAGTGCAGGTATGGAACGGAGATAGCTGGAGCAAACCCGTAGTTCCATTCAGTACTGGGATAAATCCAATAGTAAAGGTAACAATTAAGACATATCAACTTCGATCAGATCCTAACGATGATAATTTTGATCCTAACAATGATGGTGACAGAGATATAACTTTGTTCTGCACTCCTTATCATAAGTTTATTCTGGCTCATTCTATGCAGAGGGTTAAAGCAGAAGACCTGAAAGGTGGCGAGGAATTACTAAGTCCAAACTGTCCTGGCTATGATGATAGGGATTATTATATATCGGATGTTGAATGGCTTGGAGGTGAAGCTCCTACATACTGTCTGACAGAGCCCGACAATCATGCTATGACCTTGATATGTGACGGTGTGCCTGTTTTAACGTCCCAATGTGGTGAAACATTCCTAAAGCCTAACGAAGCCTGTAACCTGGCCTCCATTAACCTCTATCACTTTGTAAATCCGTTCTGGAAAGGCAAAGATGAGAATAAGGATATGGCACTTCGACAAGAGTTAAAACAGACTGTGGAAGACGCTGTAGAGTTCCTGAATAAGATGCTGGATAAATCTGAAACACCTTTCCCGGAAATCAACGAAGTTGTAAAACAATTCAGAAAAGTTGGCCTCGGAGTAATGGGTCTGGCCGATTATCTGTCTGCCAAGGGAATAGTCTATGGATCTCCAGAAGCTGTCCATGAAGCAGCTGATGTGTTTGCATTCATATCTAAGACAGCTGAAGAATATTCACTTAGAAAAGGATATAAGAATGCTACACTCACAGTTCAGGCTCCAACAGGAACCACAGGCCTTGTTGGAGAAGTCAGTACAGGTATCGAACCTCATTTTTTGAGATGCTGGACACGCCACTCTCTTAAGATGGGTGATCTTCTGATGTATCCTAAGTCTTTACGTGATTACATAGTATCTGGAAGGGATAACTGCAGAACCAGTGATCATAACTATATGTGCTGGGTTGGTCTTGAAAGAGCCATGAAAAACAGTGATATGGAAAAATTCAGTAACCTTGTAGAAGGCAGGGAATATTATACTGATGATCATTCTATATCCAATGAGATAAAAAGATATTGGCCTACTGCTCACGAAGTAACGCCTAAACAGCATTTAGCAATGCTTGCAGCTATTCAAAGGCATGTCCATAACTCTGTATCCAAGACAATCAACCTTCCTCATGATGCCACTGTGGATGATGTCAGGGAACTGATTACCACAGCATGGAGATCTGGATGCAAGGGATTTACATGCTACAGGGACGGTTCCAGAGATTCTCAACCTCTTAAATCTATTGATAAAAAAGATTCAGATAAAAAGTTTGAAGAAATAGTTAAATCCGTAGAAAACGGTGAAACAGCCTTCATTCCAAGATCAGAGTATGATGAATTACTCAGGAGAGCTAAGATTCTGGAAGAACTGAATGACTCTGTTGATTTTGATCTGCCCACATGTATAGATATGGTTAAAGCTATGAGAGAAAGCAGGAGAACTATTGTAGATGTGGACGAATATGACCTTCTTGAGAAAAAAGCTGCAGCTTTTGATAAGCTTAATGCCAATCTGCCACCTACTTTGATGCCGAAGGAATATATTCTTGCCAATGCCGGTGATGTTACTTGTAAGTGCACTAGTTCGGATACTGTTCACACAGCAGATGAAGAAGAAATATGCGAGTCTGATAAAGAGCTCCTTAGAAAAGTTCATAGCAATGAGTGGATGTTGGTTAAACATGAGAGATTTGTAGAGCTTGTAGAAAAAGCAAAGACTGTAGATAGAATGGAAAAATTGATTTCTAGATTACCCGCCAGGTATTTACCCGCCAATGCTCTTGTTAAGGATTTTGCTAAGGACATGGATGTCCCTAACAAAAACCTTCCCTGCAAACGTCCTCGTCCGGACACTACTTATGGTGAAACCGTCAAGACCAAGATAGGCTGTGGCAGTATCTATATAACAGTGAACAAGGATGAAAACGGGACATGTGAGGTATTCACAAATCTCGGCAGGGCTGGTGGATGCCCATCCCAATCGGAAGCTACCTGCAGACTCATCTCTCTTGCTCTCAGATCTGGTGTCAAAGTAGAAGATGTTATAGACCAGCTCAAAGGTATTCGATGTATGAACACTATGAGACAGGGTGGTATTAAGCAGGCTGACGGGACTGTGGTTCTCAGTTGTCCTGATGCTATAGGCAAAGCTATAGAGAAGTTCCATAAGGCAGACATGGAAGACGGCCTGTTTATTGGAAAGATGAGGGACTGCACTCCGGAAGAGACTGCAGCTATAGAAAGGTGTCTGGATAAAACGTTCGTTCCAACAGGAATTAACATCCTGGATGATGTAATGAAATGCCCCGACTGCGGGAAACCGCTTGCTCGTGATGGTGGATGCGTAATCTGTCGTCATTGTGGATATAGTAAATGTGGATAAGGAGACTTAGATATGTTGACAAATTATATTGGAACTTACACTATTGATGTTGCAAAAGGTTTGACCGAGACATACATGAGAAATAAACTCATCGTAGATATGCAGTTTAACTTTAACTGGACAGTATTCATAATAGTACTTGCCTTTGGGTTATATTGGTTCTTCAAGGCTTCTATAGAGGCTTCGAAAAACGAAAAAGATAGTTATAGATATTAAAGGAGGGTTAATTATGGATACCCATAATGAACCAGCTAAAACCTATACTGTAATAGATACTCTGGAAGAAATGAGGAAACTTACAAAAAAGAAAAGCTGGAATTCATATGATGCGGAGCCTATACCAGGAGAGGTTATAGATAATGCTATAGCTTTGGTAAAGACTCTAAGATATATGCCGGAAGTATATCCGGTAGCTACCGGTAATGTCCAGATGGAATGGGACAGGTCAGATGGTGGATATCTGGAGGTGACTGTTCTGGAAGATCCTGATGAAGTAAAGGTTTATCTGAATATACCAAAGCAGAATTATAACAGGTGTATGCAAGTGCCGACATTCTGTGTCAGGAGAATATCCACGGATTTCAAGAATGGCAGGATGGTGGATGCGTAATCTGTCGTCATTGTGGATATAGTAAATGTGGATAAGGAGAATAAAATGTCATTTGTAGAAGTAAGAAAAATTGAAAATAAAGAAAATGTTTATATCAATCCTAATTATATAGTTAAAATAGAATCTGTTGCAACAAGGGATGAAAAAGCATGCCCAGAATTATCATCCGAAGTATCTTCTAGTGTATACAAAAAGGGTGACGAATGGTTCAGAGCTAAGATAACTCTTACTACAGGAGAAATCATTATTACAGAAAATGATTTCACTGACGTAATTGAAGCTATAGAAGCCGAGTACGAAGATAAATAATCCTGTAAGGTATAAGAAAATTGTAAAAGATTATGGATGATAGAAATATCATCCATTTTCTATACAGAAAGGAAAAACAAATGACTGAACATGAACATTTGGAACTTACAAAAACAGTAATGCTGTTAAAAGGTCTTTATATGTTATCGTGGGCTGTTATACAATGTGGATATATAATAGCCTGGACTTTGACGTCCATAGAATTTGCCGGAGGACCATGTAAGGCTGATGACGCCTTAGGACCGGTTATGACTGATATCCAGAAACATCTGGATGATAAATTAAAAGAAGCCACAGGAGAAAATAAATGCTGAAATCATCACAGGTCCTTCTTATATGTAATGCTCTGTTTGTTGCCGCTTTACTTGTTTTCAGAGGTTTACGTCTGATAGCATGGGCTATATATGTTGCACATTATGGTAACAATAACGTATCAATTAACTCATTAATAGCCACGATGCGTGAAGACAATCTCAACGAGTATGATAAATATATTGGGAATATTTATAAAAATATTAAAGAAAGGGAGAGAGACGATGCCGAATTTGCCAAAAGACTATCCGAATATAGAGAAACTGAATAGAAATATCCCTGGATTCAGAGATATCCAGCAGTTTTTGCAATTTCTTGATAGTGAAGATATCAGACTGGTTAAGAGGAATGTCGATGTTCCTTATAGAGAGTTTAATGAATTATGCGAGCAGGAAAAAATAGATCTTATTTATAAATTCTATGAAGTAGATCCTGTTAAACTGGAAGACGAAAGACGCATGATGTTGGAGGCTTGTGCATGAAAAATATTTATAAGACAGATAAAAGCTTAAGGCAGTATGTAATGATGAATTACAACCGAAAGCAGAAACTTTCAAAGAGAAAGAATATAGAGGCCAATTATTATAAAGATTATACAAAAGAAGAGGATGCTTTTATACTTGCTGATAATGGCATGACTCTAATGGAAAAAGCTGCTAAGCTAAATAGAACTTTTGCAGCCATAACTGGGAGACGCCAACGATTATTAGCCAAAGAAAATGGAGAAGCTAATGAAACATGGCGCAGCAATTTTAAAGTATCAAGAAAAAGACCGCCACAACGGAAACCGAAAATAATCGTTAAAAATTGTATAAAATGTAAAAAGTGTGGTGATGTAATAGAAAGCAGAAGTGTCCATGATTTCGAAACCTGCAGTTGTGGTGCCTGTTCAGTTGATGGTGGACATGAATATCTTCGAAGACTGGGCAGTCCAGATGATTGGGAAGACATGAGCGAGTATAAACAGGTATAAGTTATTTGTATGGGATGTTATCTTAAGGATGACATCCCTAATTTTATTCAAAGGAGAATTTTATGTCCGATTTTCAGACGGTTCGAGAAGTCTGTGAAAATGGGAGTGAACTGGATAGACAATATATCACTGAAATTCTTCAAGATATGGTTGGTCACCTTATAGGCTTACTTCCATGGGATGAGGATTTTGAAGATCAGCAGGAACTCTATCTGGATGTAGAGAATCCGGATAGTTATATTCACGAGACAGAAGAAGGGCAGATACTTTCTTTTGCCTGTGAGAAGGCAACCAGAGAAATAACCGTTTCTTTATGGTGGGAAGACAGGTTTGGCAGGTTATCAACTAAACCTATAGATACTTTAAAAATAAAAATGGAGGAAAATAATAATGAAACAGACAAATAAAGAAGAAAGGTTTGATCCAGCCACTATGTTTATTCTCCCTGAAAATAAGGGAGATGATATGTTGCTTCAAGTAGAAGAAATGCCTGAAATGTTAGCAACGGTGGATGAAAATTTCAGCAGAGCTGAGTTTCTGTTCAGTTGCCAGCGTCTGGCCAGATTTCTAAGAGAAAAGGACTGTCTGAATCTGGACGGTAGTGATGCTTATATTGAACACATTACCAGCTCTCTTATAGGCCTAAAGGCAGATAACTCAAGAAAGGGTATTTTCAATACTCTGAATGAATTTTATGGAGAAGAACTGAAGGTTTATGGTGGACCAGCTCAACATATGTTTGAAAGTTTATTTTCTTATTGTATAGAAAATAAACTTTGGGAAACAATAAAGAACGGTCCGTGGTCTTGGCCATTATTTGGCCTTGTATCTTTTGTTATTAAACCAACCATAGCTTTCAATGTTCTGGAAAAACATTGGAAATATGATAATGGGATGAAGGAAAGACTCTCTGAAATACTAGAGGTCAGAAGTGTTTTCAGAAAAGCTTTGGATGGGTACGAGAAATGGCTGGGAAATCCAGCGAAAACTGAAGGTAAGGAGCATCTGATAGCTGCTGCCTTGCTTACAGAAAACAATAATTATTTTATATTATCCAGTGACACATGGAGCACAGATAAAACTATGAAGATGCTGGATAATATGATATACCTGGGACAACATCCCAGCGAAAACTGCGCAGCAGATTTTTCTGAAGTACTTCAATATATAGAAATGCTTGGAACCTATCAGGCAGTAGATATTCCCCAGTCCAGACGACCGGTAGTAAGAATAGCTGAGGAGGATTGCATAAATTTCATGGCTCAGGCCCTGCATTATTATACGGCTTGTTATAGTATCAGAAAAGCATCAGATACTATGGATGAAAAATATAAAGATTTTTATCCTGAAGGCAAGGATGCTGTTACTTATCTGGCTATTAAGGTAGCCACCGCATTATCGGAACTTACTGAAACTCATAATGCTGATGTTATAAAACGCCAGGAAGAACGCAGAAAACAGGAAGAAGAGGAAAGAAAAGCGAAGGAGGAAGAGATGAAGAGAGTGAAAGAGAAAATTAAAGCCCGTCATATTAAGTTTGAAGAGGAAGGTTTCAAACTTTTCTCTGAAAACAATACATACGAAAAGTGGATAAAGGAATCAAACGGTCAGGAAGTTGACCGTTTCTTTATCAAGGTAACTACGCCATCTGATAGACTTAGTTTCTTCAAAGGTCTGGAAGAGCTGGGATTATCAAACGGTAAAGTCAGAAACACTAAGAATCCTGCTGGGGTTCTTCGCCACATAAAGCTTGGTGACGAAGAAATAGGCACAGATACCCTGGTTGAAGAAGCTGTAGATAGAGTGTATAGAATGTCTAGTCCGCTAATAAGGAAGGAAACCTTAGACATCACTGATACTCTTTTCACCTTAGCTTCGGATAAGGTGTTCTTTAGTCTTGAAGATCTTGAAAAAGCAGCAGACAGAATAAAACCTGCAGGCATTACTCTCTCAGATATCAGAGGACTTATCAAGATGATGAGAGATCGTGGTATGATTGGTCAGGTCAAGACTAAGAAGAAGGGAGCCAAGATCTTTGCTCTCACTGCTGAGGGTATGGTCATAGCCAGAAACAGAGCTGATACTAAGTATCCTCTGATTCACCTTCCCTGGTCTGATGCCGTAGGTGAAGTAGTGAATGAAAAGGCTGGAAAAACTAATATACTGGAAGTAGTCAGTACCCCTATCAAAAACATAGATGCTATGATTGATGGAAAAGCATCGAAGTTCTTAGGAAAGTATTATGTAACCGAGATTTAAAGGGATGAAGGTGGGGTTTATCCCCACCTTTTCTGGTATAAGTAATTCGTTATTCTAACTTAAGGTGAAAATATGTCATACATTCGTATTCAGGAACCTCCAAAAAAGTGTTGTAAGTGTCCACAGTACGAGCCTATCTTCAGAGAAGACACATACTGTGGTTTTAACTGTAACGCGATACCTAATGGTATCAAATGTACTATGGACGGTAATGTGGGCAGAGTGAAGCAATGTCCTCTGATCACAGGCAGAGCCATTAGTCCGGATGGACCACGCCCCAAGAAGGAGGATGTAATGGGGGACGGTCACACAGTGTATCGTAAATCCAATAGATATTACAAAAATAAGGAGAGATTAAATGGTCGCGAAGAAAAACACTACCGCAAAGAAACCAATAATAAAGAAGGACAAAAAGCCTTCAATCCAAGAAGTTCATAAATTCATAGCTAGTCTTGTTCGATATCCTTTTAAGAGAATATCAAAAGGATGTGACGCAGACGCTTTGTTGAGTGGGGCCTTGGAAATCATAAACAAGCCCTTTGAAAAACAGGTTGAAACTGATTTCTGGATGGAGGAATTAGCATCCAGATATGTGAGAGTAAACTTGCATGTAAGCTTCACTCCACAGAATTCTTTCACAGGTTTAGCCAAAGTTATAGGAACTTTAAAACCCTTGAATAATTTTAAGGGACCTATGAGCAGAACTCATATACTTATAAAATCACCCCTTGACGGTGATTACAATATAAGTGTACAAGCCTGTACAACCTGTTCACTTGGTAATACATATTTAGATGACAATTATGAAAGAATGTTGTTAAAAGTAGCTATCACATTCATTTATAATGTCATGTATAGTGACATGAAATGTGCCGACGAAGTAGCCTTTTATGCTTATCAGTATTTACAAAAATTCTTCATTACTGATGAGAAGAAGGAGCTAGCTCGTTAACACAAAAGATCCCGGGAGAAATCCTGGGATCTTTTTTTAGGTATAAGTTATTCGTTATTAAATACCAAGGAGGAAATTATGACCATTTTAAGCGGTTTTGATACACACAATCCGGATTACAAATCTGGCAACTTTATATGCCCAAGATGTGGCATGGCTAATGTAGTAGATACCATGGAGATAAAACCTGCTAGTAAAGGTTTGGTGGATAGATACATTGATATAAAAACAAACTGTGGATATGAAATACCACATTTAGAAGATTTACAGATGAATATCTGCTCTAACTGCGGATTAATGTGGATAGATAACGATGGGAACTATTCTACGTCACAACTGATAAGTTATTTGTTCACGAGCTTATCGGATATACTTACAAAAATAAAAGGTGTCCAGAT
>Ga0310690_10007435_pt1 | contig 14107 bp, 13 predicted proteins | sample AusTroGonzalo_MG_2_FD_207661 | JGI IMG/M metagenome (GOLD analysis project Ga0310690, IMG submission 207661) | Bovine rumen microbial communities from tropical cattle in Woodstock, Queensland, Australia - Gonzalo_04 (v2) (version 2) | ecosystem: Host-associated > Mammals > Digestive system >...
GCTATCAGCATCAAGTTGTTTTAAATGCCAAATCCCTTGCGAAAGCCTTAATGGATAAAGGCTACCGTTTGGTTGCCGGCGGCACGGACAGCCATGTAATGTGTATTGATTTGCGTTCTAAAGGCATTACCGGAAAAGTAGCCGAAGCGGCCTTAGATAAAGCCGGCATTACCGCTAACAAAAACACGATTCCGTTTGACCCCGAGAAACCGTTCGTCACAAGCGGCCTTCGTATCGGTACGCCCGCCATTACCACGCGCGGTATGAAAGAAGCGGATATGCTGCAAGTGGCGGACTTTATTGACCGTGCGATTGCACACAATGCCGATGAAAATTATTTGGCGCAAGAAGCCAAAGAAGTGGAAAAGTTTTTAGAAAAATTTCCACTCTATCCAACACTTTAGCGAACAAAATCTCTCCAAAGAAAAAAACCCTGTTCACGCGAACAGGGTTTTTTGATACATAAATGTTTCACTAAATACTATCATTAACATCATACCCTGGGAACATATCACAGAGATTTTTACCAAGGCCAGACATTGCACTATTACATTTTCCGCCGGTTGATGTACTCTTAGTCAAACTGACACGAACAATATTATTAGGCTCCCCTAGACCAGAACGAGCTTTTCCTTTGTCAGCATAATACACATCAATATTACAGAAACTAGCGCTGCAGTCTGCAAAATATATGGCATAGTCTGATTTATAATAACCCTCTCCATCGCTGGTGCTCTGTACCAATCCGTTTCTTAAGTCTTTATCTTCAGTAAGAATCTATACCCGAGAAGAAGGATATCCATTTTCCAACACATACAATTCTACTGCGTCTTTTATAGTTTTAATACGCACAGGCACTTCCGCAAAACGCGCCTTGTGCACTGCCTTTTCATATTGCGGCAAGGCAATGGCAGACAATATGCCGATAATAAGAACCACGACAAGTAGTTCAATTAACGTAAAACCTTTTTCCATAAATATAACCTCTAGAATAATTTAGTCCAAAGAAGGAGCTTTAAAATTGTAGTTTTTTTTGATGTTGTCAAGTCTTTTTTAAAAAGGCAAGAGTAAGAGTAAAAATAATAAGATAATCAAAGAAAACAACTTTATTTCAACTTCATTTGTTTGAGTTCAAATAATCTGTCGCGCAAATCGGCGGCGAGTTCAAAGTTTAAATTATCTGCCGCTTCACGCATTTGCTTTTCAATTTCATCTATTAGCTTACCGATATTTTTTGCAGTAGGTTTCGGTAGGGCCGAATGCAGAATTTGCAAGCCCTCCTCTTTGCTATTGGCTTCAAATTCTTTCAAATCTACTTCTGCTTTTTGTATGGTGCGCGGCGTGATGTGATGCTCTTTATTGTATGCCTCTTGCAAGGCGCGGCGACGGTTCATCTCTCCCAAAGCGTATTTCATACTTTCGGTTTCTCTATCGGCATATAGCACGACTTCGCCGCCTACATTGCGTGCGGCGCGGCCCGAAATTTGAATAAGCGTAGTGGCATTGCGCAAAAAACCTTCATTATCTGCGCCCAAGATAGCTACCAGTCCCACTTGCGGAATATCAATTCCTTCGCGCAGTAAGTTAATGCCGACTAAAACATCAAAAGTCCCCTGTCTAAAATTTTTCAAAATTTCCACCCGCTCCAGCGCGTCAATGTCCGAGTGCAAATACGTAGTTTTGACTCCCTTTTCAATTAAAAACGCACTTAAATCTTCGGCGGTTTTTTTAGTCATAGCCAGCACCAAAGTCCGCTCGTTTTTGGCAGAGTGCTCTTTGATTTTTTCAAGCAAATGATCAATTTGCCCCGCACTCGGATGGACGGTCACTTTGGGGTCCACCAGTCCCGTGGGGCGAATGACCTGTTCTACAATTTCTCCCCCGCTGGCTTTGAGTTCATACGGGCCCGGCGTAGCGGAAACAAAAATGGTAGACGGCAGTAAACTTTCAAATTCTTCAAATTTGAGCGGACGGTTATCCAAAGCCGACGGCAAGCGAAATCCAAAATCCACCAGCATTTGCTTGCGGCTGCGGTCTCCGTTATACATACCGCGCACCTGCGGCAGAGCCACGTGGGATTCATCCACCACCATCAAGAAATCATCATATTTGCGGAAATAGTCAATCAAACAATTCGGGCGGTCACCCGGTTTGCGCCCGTCCATATAACGCGAATAATTTTCAATACCCGGGCAAAATCCTGCTTGCTGCAGCATTTCCAAATCATATTCGGTACGTTGTTTGAGCCGATATGCTTCCAGTTCTTTTCCTTGTTTAAGTAAGTCCGCGTGGCGCAATGCAAGGTCTGCGCGAATTTGGTCTAAGGCGCGCTCGCGGTCTTCATCGCGCACCACAAAATGTTTAGCCGGGTACACCCACGCTTCATTTAATTCTTGTATCACCGTTCCGTTAAGCGGGTCCAGTTCGTAAACGGCGGCTATATTTTTCCCGTTGATTTCCACGCGCACCGCACTTTGTCCGTACGGCGGATAAATATCTATGTACGGGCCGCGCATCCGAAAAGTTCCTGGCAGGAAATCGGTTTCATTGCGCTCATATTGAATTTTAATAAGCAATCCGCCTAATTGTCCGCGTGACATCTGCGCGCCTTTTTTTAAATAAACACATAATTCACTATAACTGTCCGGCGAGCCGATATTGTAAATGCACGATACGGACGCCACCACAATGGTGTCGCGCCGCGTGAGCAGTGAGGTAGTGGCTTTTAAACGCAGTTTATCAATATGCTCATTGACCGCGGAATCTTTTTCAATGTAGGTATCTGTCTGCGGAATGTATGCCTCGGGCTGGTAATAATCGTAGTATGAAATAAAATATTCGACCGCGTTTTCCGGAAAGAATTGTTTAAACTCCGCGTAGAGTTGCGCGGCTAAAACTTTGTTTGGGGATAAAATAAGTGTCGGACGGTTTAAATTTTGTATCACGTTGGCAATCGTAAAAGTTTTGCCAGAACCAGTCACGCCCAGTAATGTTTGCCTTTTTTGTCCGTCCAGCACTCCGCGCGTGAGCGCGTCAATGGCTTTGGGTTGATCACCAGACGGTTTAAAATTAGAAACAAGCTTAAAGCGTTCCATAGCTATATTGTATATAAAATAATATAGCCTAACAGCAGATGTGTTAGGCTATATTGGCGTTAGATAAAATTATTTTATTGCGCTGTGAATAAAATCGGCATTGAGTACACCGGGCAGCAGTTGTGCTACGCCGTCAATCATAAATTGCATGGCAATGGCGCACAAAATCATACCCATAAAGCGCACCACAATTTGTGTCCCGTTGCGCCCAATGCGGTCAAAAATATACCGCGAACTAAACAAAACTGCTCCGACGATACAAGCACTTAGAAATAAAATTACAATCATCATTAGAGAGGTTAGTAAATCATTACTTTTTTCCGCGTACAAGATAACGGTGGTAATTGTACCCGGTCCGATAAACAAAGGCATTCCTACCGGCACTAAAATGCGGCTTAAACTGTTGCCTGCTTTTGAAAAGGTACCGCCTTGAACAGGCCCTGTTTCAATACCGTGATTTTCAAATTTACTTTTCCCCTGCAACATGCGAAGACCAATCAGTAAAATCATAATAGAACCGGCTAGGCGAAACGCGGGTAGCGTGATACCAAACATATTTAAAATACGAATACCGAAAATAAAGAAAACGCACATGAGCCCAAAAATAGATGCCGCCAGCAAAATGGCCACCGCACGTTGTACCTGCGGATCTTCATTTTCCACATAACCTAAAAAAATAGGCATATTTCCAATCGGGTTTAAAATGGAAATAATACCGATAAACGTATTAAACAACACACTCCATTCCATATTTGTATTGCGCCTCCGCACACAAAAAATCACATCATTATTAGTATATCAAAATGAATATTGGTCAGAATAGCAGATTTTGACGGTTGAGCAAACGTCTTAAAATTAGTATAATAAATGTAGATTTACGGGCAGTTGGCGCAGTGGTAGCGCGTCCGCCTCACACGCGGAAGGTCACAGGTTCAAATCCTGTACTGCCCACCATTTATATCCCCGCCCTTGAGCGGGTTTTTTAATATGCCAAAGACATTTATTGATTCCCATGCACATTTGTGCGATCCCGCTTTTGACACAGACCGCGAACAAACCATCCAGCGCGTGTTAGACGCCGGAGTATCTCATTTTATTGAAATCGCCTGTCAAACAGATGAATGGGACGGCGGACTTGCACTGGCTGAAAAATATCCGCAGCATTGCGCAGTTGTCCTGGGTATTCATCCTGAATTTGCCCGCACGTATACCCCACAAGAACACAGTCGTCTAGCAGAACTTTTAAAAGATCCGCGTGCCGTTGCCGTGGGAGAAATTGGACTTGACTATGTATATTTGCACGAGAGTGATAAAGACACACAAATCCGCGTGTTAGAGCAAATGTTGCTATTAGCTAATCAAGTACAAAAACCCATTGTACTGCACGTGCGCCGCGAGGGTGAAGATTATGAGCCGTACACACGCACTTTTGAAATGTTAAAACAAATTTGGCAGCCCTCTCTCACGCTTAAAAAACCGGGCGTACTGCATTGTTTTTCCGCCGGATATGATACTGCAAAACACGCTTTAGACCATGGACTTTTGCTCGGTATTAACGGTTGTTTTACGTATAAGAAAAATGAATACATCCGCGAGGCCGTCAAAAAAGCAGGTGCCGATAAATTAGTGCTGGAAACCGATTGTCCGTATCTTTCCCCGCAGGGCAAACGCGGCACACGTAATGACCCCTCAAACATTCCGCTGATTGGTCAATGGGTGGCTGATTATTTAAATATGCCCATAGAAAAATTGGCCGAAATTACCACACAAAATGCGTTGGATTTGTACCGACTAAATTAATTTTGTATACTCGTAGTAGGGTTTTATCTGAGGAGCAAAACATGAAAAAAGGTTTTACCCTTATTGAATTATTAGTAGTCGTTTTAATTATCGGCATACTCACTTCTATTGCCCTGCCGCAATATAACCGAGCCGTCAAGCGCAGCAGAGGCGCGCAAATTATTACGCTGGGAAGGTCGCTTGCTGACGCGGCTAACAGACACTATCTAGAACATGGTTCTTACGCTGGAATCACAGAAAGTGACGGCGGCCCCTACTCTTTGAAGAAGTCTGCTTTGGATGTGGATATTCCCAATATCCCCAAGTATTCTGCTCAAGTAAGTGGGTGCGGCTCAACCACGTGTACCGTCTGCTACACCCGTGGATTGCCCGTTGATGGATGCGACGCAGGAATTGGATTAGCTTATTATTTGCGAGAAGGGAAAATAACAAGCGTATCCTGCCTTCACGATTTTTCGTCAGAAAGTTGCCGCGATTACTTTGGCCCGGGTGTTTATGACGGAAGTTGGTAAAGAATAAAATAAGGAGATTTTATTATGAAAAAAGGATTTACGCTGATTGAATTATTAGTAGTCGTTTTAATTATCGGCATACTCACTTCCATTGCCCTGCCGCAATATGACCGAGCCGTCAAACGCAGCAAAGGGGCCAAAATGATTACATTGGGCAGATCACTCGCCGACGCCGTTAATAGATACTATTTAGAAAAAGGCTCTTATAGCGGATTAGGATACGAAAGCGACGGAGGATATCGTGCCGGATTAGACCTTTCTAAGTTAGATATAGATTTTGTCAGTGGTTTTAGTGCTGGATTAGGTTCGTGTGGCGGACAAGAGTGTATTATTTGCCATGGCGGTGGTGGTGAATGCGAGAGCGGAATTGGGTTGCGTTATCATTTGCGAGAAGGAAAAATAAGAAAAGTTTCCTGCATTCCGGGAACTAGAAATACTTGCCGTGATTTTTTTGGTGAGGCTGTTCATGAAGGAAGTTGGTAAGAATAAAATAATACTTACCGACATATAAAACAAACCAAACAAAACAAGATATCATTTGTAAACATAAATACAAAACCCCCGCTCAAATGAGCGGGGGTTTTAAGTTTTAACTAAACTTATTTATCAACCACTTCGGCTTCTACGACATCATCTTTGTTGCCGTTGGCTGCACCGGCATTTGCTTGTGCTGCGTCCGGTCCGGGTTGCGGCCCTGCTTGCCCAGCACCTGCCGCACCGGCTTGAGCTTGTTGCGCTTTATACATCGCTTCACCCAGTTTTTGGCTGGCTTGCAAAGCAGCGTCTTTGGCAGATTTAATCTTAGCGGCATCTTCACCTTTAAGTGCGTCGCGCAAATCATTTAATGCGCGATCAATAGCCAAGCGGTCATCTTGCGATACTTTATCACCGTAGTCTTTCAAGGCCTTTTCGGTTTGATAGAGTACGCTGTCGCCTTCGTTTTTGGCTTCCACAAATTCTTTGTGTTTTTTGTCTTCTTCGGCAAATTTCTCTGCGTCTTTGACAAATTTTTCCACTTCCGCATCGCTCAATTTGTTCGGTGAGCTGATGGTGATGTGTTGTTCTTTATTAGTGCCGAGGTCTTTGGCAGATACGTTCAAAATACCGTTGGCATCAATATCAAACGTCACTTCAATTTGCGGCACGCCGCGCGGAGCGGGCGGAATACCATCCAGGTCAAATTTACCTAAAGGTACATTGTCTTTGGCCATCGGGCGTTCACCCTGCAAAACGTTAATGGTGACGGCGGGTTGATTATCAGACGCCGTAGAGAACACTTGCGTTTTGCGCACCGGAATAGTGGTGTTGCGTTCGATTAAGCGGGTGCATACACCGCCCAAGGTTTCCAAACCGAGTGACAACGGGGTGACGTCGAGCAGCAGAACATCTTTTACTTCGCCCGTTAAAATACCGGCTTGTACTGCCGCACCGATTGCCACACATTCCATCGGGTCAATACCGCGTTCAATTTTCTTGCCGACATGATCTTCCACATATTTTTGCACAATCGGCATACGAGTCGGACCACCGACTAAGATAATGCGATCAATTTCGCTCGCGGAAAGTTTGGCATCGGAAATAGCTTGATCAATTGAAGTACCGCAGCGTTTTACAATGCTGTCTACCAAGCTTTCCAATTTGGCGCGCGACAATTTGAGTTCCAAATGTTTCGGACCGGTTGCATCGGCGGTGATGAACGGCAAATTGATGTCTGTTTCCATGGTGGTGGAAAGTTCAATTTTGGCTTTTTCGGCTGCCTCTTTCAAACGTTGTTGTGCTTGTTTATCGGCAGATAAATCAATGCCGGTAGATTTCTTAAATTCATCTACCATCCACGCGATAATGGCATTATCCATATCCGTACCGCCCAATTTAGTGTCTCCGGAGGTGGACAACACATCAAAGGTCCCTTCTTTACCCATTTCCATAATGGTCACATCGAGCGTACCGCCGCCCAAGTCAAAGACCAAGATTTTTTGTTCTTTGCCGGCTTTATCAATACCAAAAGCCAACGCGGCAGCCGTCGGTTCGTTGACTAAACGGACCACTTCCAAACCTGCGATGCGTCCTGCATCTTTGGTAGCTTGGCGTTGGTTGTCGTTAAAGTAAGCCGGGACGGTGATGACGGCTTTTTCTACCGGTTCACCCAAAAATGCTTCGGCATCCTTTTTCACTTTTTGTAATACAAAGGCGGATAATTGCTGCGGGGTAAATTCTTGTCCGCGCAAATTAAATTTGTAATTTTCCCCCATGCGGCGTTTAAAAGCCGTCACCGTCCCTTCCGGGTTAGCAATGGCTTGGCGGCGGGCCGGTTCACCCACGAGCCGTTGACCATCTTTTGTAAACGCTACATAAGAAGGGAAAGCTTTTCCCCCGATAGAGCTACCTTCTGCAGAGGGGATAATCGTTCCTCTGCCGCCTTCCATCACTGCGGCTGCAGTGTTAGAAGTTCCCAAATCAATACCAATAATTTTAGCCATAATTATTTCTCCTTATTATCAAATTGTTTTACTTCTCTTCTTGTGCTTTGCCTACCACTACACGCGCCGGGCGCAACACTTTATCGTCCATCATAAACCCCATTTGTACTTCTTCTAGCACTACGCCGTCTTGCTCCGGATCGGCCGGTATAACGGCGATAGCTTCTGCTGTTTGCGGATCGTAGGGTTTACCCACGACGTCCATTTTTTCGACACCTTCATTTTTAAATGCTTTTGTCAGTTCCCCCAATACCATTTTAATTCCGCCCACTAAATTTTCGGTGCTTTGCGTATCTTTGTTTTCCAAGTTTTTTTCTTGACGCAACAACACTTCATAAGCGGGCAATAATTTTTCCACAAAATCTTTTTTGCCGTATGCCAAAAATGCCGCTTTTTCACGTTCGGTACGTTTGCGGAAATTTTCAAAATCCGCGCTCAAGCGCACGTATTTTTCATAGTAGTCCGGTTGTTCTTCGGCGGATTTTTCTTCGGCAACCTCTTGGGGTTGCTCTTCTATTTCTTCTTCGGCCATTTCTTTTGGCTCATGATGATGTTTCTTACTCATAATCGTTTTCCTTGCCGGGCAGAGCGTTCCACGCGCTGATGCTGCCTTCCAGCAAATCCCCCATTAATTTTACAAGTGACATCACTTTTGTATATTGCATGTGTTTCGGCCCGATAATGCCGAGCATACCTACCGTGCGATCTCCCACGCGGTACGCTGAAGACACAATGCTCACATTCTGTAATTCTTTTATTTCATTTTCACTGCCAATACTAACTGCTATTTCTTTACCGCTTCGGCGCAGGTCAGCCATTTTTTCGGCGAGTAGTCCCGAAAGGCGTTGACGCTCTTCTACAATGCGCATCATTTGGCGCAAATCTTCATAATCCGATTCTTCGGTAGTTTCCAACATGCGGCCGAGTCCTTCGATATACAATTCTTCCGCATCCGCACGCGGGCGTTGCATATCTTTGAGCACTTGTACCGCTACATCGGCGATATCGGCCACTTCGCGATGGCCTGTTTTGATATATTGCCAGAGAAATTTTTGTGCCTCGTTGAGTGTCATGCCCGTAATTTCGGCATTGATAAAATTACTCAGCAAACGTAATTTGGACGGGGCCAAATCATATCCTAAACGCACCGGCCAATGACGCACCGTTCCCGATTCGGTAATTAAAATCGCCAGCAGTGTCCCTGTGCCCAACGGCAAGAAATCAAGCCGACGTACTACTTGGTCTTTTACATTGGCGGCATACACAAATCCGGCCGCTCCGCTTAAATGTGCCAGTAGTCGCGACGTTTGCAACATTACATTATCAAGTTCGTTCACACGCTCGTCGTATTGTTGCTCAATACGCTGCCGCTCTTGCGCGGCCATACGTTGAATGCCTGTTAGATAATCTACATAATAGCGGTATGCTTTATCGGTAGGAATACGTCCGCCGGAAGTGTGCGGCTGATAAAGGTAGCCTTCTTCTTCCAAATCTTTCATGATATTGCGAATGGTGGCACTAGAAATATCTTTTAGCGCACTATCAGCCAATAATTGCGAGCCGATGGGGCGACGGTTCTCTACGAACTGTTGCACTACCCAGCGCAAGATTTTTTCCTTTCTTTCTTTGGCTACTTCCGGTTTAAGTATTCGCATATTAATACCTTTTTTACCGTCTGACTAAGTGATTTTATTTAGCACTCTTTCAAAACGTCTGCTAATAGTATAGCACAAGAAGTTTATTTTTGTCAACCCCTTTTTTAGACTGCTAATTTTGATGAGTTTTTGATTATCATAAAAAATAGACATAAAAAATATAGTCCCTCTATACGCGCGCGTGCCGTTTTGCTATAATAAGGGTATGGAACAAATGATTGTCAAAATAATTTTAGCTATGGTGCTGGGCGGCGCACTCGGGCTGGAGCGTCAATACAATGACAAACCGGCCGGATATGCCACCAATTCCATCATTTGTTTGGGCGCTACTTTGTTTACCATCTTGTCCTTATATATGGGCGAACAAGGCGGCGATCCCGGACGTATCGCGGCGCAAATTGTATCCGGTGTAGGTTTCTTGGGGGCCGGTGCCATTCTGCGCGAAGGAAATAAAATTTCCGGTTTAACTACTGCCGCGGGTGTGTGGCTGGTGGCAGCTATCGGTATGGCGGTCGGATATGGACAATATCTCTTGGCTTCCGGTGCGTGTGCGGCCATTTTACTCATGCAACTCGGTGTACGGCGTACTTTGGTTCTTGTGGAAAAATTACGCCACTATGACAGCATTTATTTAACCTGCGCGCCGAAATGGGAGGTCGTACACACCATTTGCCAAGAAATAGAAAAGCAACACGTACAGATTTTGAAAAAAGAAGTGACTAAGCAAGACAATCATTTTATGGTAGAAATCGTGGCTACTTTTACGGGAGAGGAATTCCAACAAGTCACCAAAAAAGTACTCGAAATGCCCGACGTATACAGTTTATATAAATAGGAGAAAATATGGCGGATAATATCCCTCTGTTTAATTTGCAAAAACAACATGAATCTTTAAAGAACGAGCTCAACACTGCTGCCTTAGATGCGCTTAATTCCATGCATTGGCTCTTAGGCCCGCAGACGGAAGCTTTTGAAAAAGAATTTGCCGAAATGATGGGCGTGAAACATTGTATTTCCTGCTCCTCGGGCGCCAGCGCTATTCAAATTGCTTTAGGCGCTGCCGGCATTGGCGAGGGCGACGAAGTAATTACTACTCCGTTTACCTTTATTGCCACTACATCTTCCGTTTCTTTGACGGGTGCCAAATTTGTATTTGCCGATATTGATCCGCACACTTACAACATTGACCCGAAAGATATTGAACGCAAAATTACCAAAAAAACCAAAGCTATTTTGCCCGTGCACTTATACGGCTATCCCGCCGATATGGCCGCGATTATGAAACTGGCCGCGCAGCATGATTTAAAAGTTATTGAGGATTGTGCCCAAGCCCATTTGGCTACCGTTGACGATGTAAAAGTAGGCGGTATCGGGGATGCGGGTGCCTTTAGTTTCTACCCGAGCAAAAATTTAGGTGCGTGCGGTGATGCCGGTGCTATTACCACTAACGACGATGCTATTGCCGACCGCTGCCGCAGTTTACGCCATAGCGGGCGCGCTAAAGACAAAGCTTATGAATATGATTTGGAAGGATCCACGTTGCGTATGGACGAAGTGCAAGCCGCTATTTTACGCGTTAAAATGAAACATTTGCAAGATTGGACCGATGCCCGTCAAAAAGTGGCCTCTTGGTATGCCGAAGGATTACAAGGTTTACCCGTCGTCACTCCTCCGGTTCCTCCCGCAGGCGGCTCTCAATCTTACTACGTATACACCTTGCGTGTAGAAAACCGCGACGCTTTGCAAGCGTATTTAAAAGAACACGGCATTGGAAGCGCCGTTTACTATCCGGTACCTTTATATAAACAACCGGCTTACAAACACTTGGGCTTTAACGCGGCCGATTATCCGCACGCCGAAAAAGCCGCCAAAGAAGTGTTGTCTATCCCGATGTTTCCGGAACTCACACAAGAGCAAGTAGAACGCGTGTGCAACACCATCCGCGCTTTCTACGATAAGAAATAAAATATCTTGACATAAAAAACCCCGCCGAAAGCGGGGTTTTTTATTTTCATTTAATTCTTTATAACAATTTTGTTTTTAAGCGGCTGGCAATGTTATCTAACTCTTCCAATGTATGATATTGAATAATCAGCACACCTTTAGACATTTTTTTACCATAGCGCACTTCTACTTTAGTGCCCAATGCCGCTTGTAAATCTTGTTCAAAAGATACTACCTCCGGCGGACGGGGCAGTTTAATCGGAGCTGGTTGCACTAGCGCGCGTGCGGCATCTTCGGCTTGGCGCACAGACATTTTGCTCTTTAAGAGTCGCGCAAATAAAATCTCGCGCTTAGAGGCATCTGCTAACATTAGTAGCGCCCGCCCATGCCCTTCGGAAATGGTACCGTCTTGCAGCGCTTGTTGCATATGTTCGGGCAGTTCCAGTAAACGCAAGGCATTGGATACTGCTGCTTTTGATTTGCCGCAGTATTGAGCTAAATCGGTTTGGGAAATATCAAACTGATTCATTAAATTGCGATACCCAAAAGCGGTTTCTATTGGATTTAAGTCTTCGCGCTGAATGTTTTCAATTAAAGCCAAGGCGCACATTTGTTGATTAGAAAGTGCCTTATGTACAATGGCATCAATTTCCGTCAGTCCCGCCATTTGGCTGGCACGAAAGCGACGCTCTCCGACGACAATTTCATATTTATCCATCCCGGCGTCATACACCACCACAATCGGCTGTGTCAGCCCATGTTCTTTAATGGACTGTGCAAGTTCTTTTAATTTATTTTGATCAAATACGCGGCGCGGCTGGTAGCGGTTAGGGATAATTTTATTTAAAGAAATTTTCTGTACGGATGCCCCATTCGCTACGGCTACTTCTTCCGTTGGATTATTTACTTCTTCTGTTTGTCTGAGCAGGGCATCTAACCCTTTACCTAATGCTTGTCTGGCCATAAAAATCAACCTCCAAAATCGTAATTGTATACATTATCTGATTTAAAGTCTATTCCGTCGTATTGCGACATATCTATTCCGCGCCGCGCCATAAATTCGATGGCTAGGTCAATATATGCTTTTGCCCCGCGGCAGCCCGGTTCGTAATCAAAAATAGATTGTCCGAAGCTCGGCGCTTCTGCCAGACGGATATTACGCGGGATGGGTGTTTTATATATTTTATCCCCGAAAAAGCGGCTTACTTCTTCAAACACTTGTTTAGACAGGTTCATACGGGAATCATACATAGTTAGTACGCCGCCGTCTAATTTAAGGTTATTATTTAAAAATTGGCGTATTTTAGAAATAGTGCTCATAAAATGGGCTAGCCCCTCCATTGCGTAGTATTCACATTGTACGGGTGTAATAACACTATCTGCCGCCATTAGGGCGTTAAGTGTCAAAAGTCCCAAAGAAGGAGGACAATCAATAATAATATAGGTATATTGTTTGCGCAGGGGGGCAAGGGCTTCTTTGAGCACGTTTTCGCGCCCTTTAATATTAACCAGTTCCACTTCGGCGCCGGCTAAATTCTTACACGTTGGTATTACCTCTAACATTTCATTAGATGTTTGACGAACCACTTCTTCAAAGGTAGCATTTTTAGTAATCAAATGGTATACCGATTTAGCGCCGTTTTCCACCGTCACACCTAAGCCGGACCCGGCATTTCCCTGCGGGTCAAAATCAACAAGCAATACTTCTTGATTGAGATAAGCTAAAGCGTATGCCAGGTTAATAGCTGTGGTAGTTTTACCGACACCGCCTTTTTGATTCGCAATTGCTATAATTTCACCCATATTTCCTCCTGCTACTATTAAAGCATATATAAATGATAAAAGCAAGGGTTTTCTTTTTCTGTTTTCACGTGAAAACAGCATTTACCACGCGTGGATAGGGGTGTTTATCTTGTGGATAACTTATAACAGACAGTTCATTTAATAAGACGGATACGTGTTAAAGGCCAATGGATAAACCAAGCTATCCCCTTGATGTTTTTGAAAGGGACAGGGCCCCAAAATCTGGAATCACAGGAATCGTCTCTATTATCACCCATAGTGAAATAACTGCCTGCCGGAACAATGACCGGGCCGAAATTATCCCTTAGTGACATACCGAGTTCGTGCTCCAGCTTGCGTCCTTCCCAAAGAGTTTGATATACCGCTGGAGATACTATAGGCAAAGCGCTCTGTTGTGTGCTTTCTGCGGGATCTGCCACCTTAATGACGGGAGTTGTGCGTTCTTTTACACGAAACACCTCATATCCATACAAAGGTTCCTCTTGGTCATTAATATACAGTTGTCCTTGTTTTATTTCCACTTTATCCCCTGGTAGGGCTACTACTCGTTTTACATAGTCTCTTCCGTATTGATATCCGCCGCAATTAATCTGAGTTTTAGTCGTGGCAGGAAAGGAAAACACAATAATATCTCCTTTGGCAACGGGCCTGGTTTGAAAGAATCGCGTATCTGTAAAGGGAATACGAAAACCATAAACTGCTTTGTTTACAAATAGGTGGTCTCCTATCCTTAGTGTTCTATACATGGAAGCAGAGGGAATTTTAAAAGCTTGTACAAAGAAAAACATAATGATGGAGGCCACAAAACCGGCAAAATA
>Ga0310690_10007436_pt1 | contig 14106 bp, 8 predicted proteins | sample AusTroGonzalo_MG_2_FD_207661 | JGI IMG/M metagenome (GOLD analysis project Ga0310690, IMG submission 207661) | Bovine rumen microbial communities from tropical cattle in Woodstock, Queensland, Australia - Gonzalo_04 (v2) (version 2) | ecosystem: Host-associated > Mammals > Digestive system >...
GACAGTTGACGTGTCCTGCTGAGCCGTGATCGTGGATGCTGACGATGGGGTTTACATCTTCCTCGCAGAGGGCGCGCACCACGTTGTAGGCGCGTTTCTGCATCTCGGCGTTGGCTCGCTGTACGGAATTGAGCTCAATGCCGCTGCTGTAGCGCCCAGTATCGACAGACGATACGGAGCCTCCGCCCAATCCAATGCGGTAGTTGTCGCCTCCGACGACGACAATCTTGTTGCCCTTCTCGGGGGTACCCTTCAAACAGTCGCGTTTGGTGCCGTAGCCCACGCCTCCCGCCAGCATGATAACCTTGTCGTAGCCATAAAGTGGCTCTGGATTCTCTGCATTTTCCGTCTCTTCCTTATGCTCAAACGTCAGCACAGAGCCGGCAATGAGAGGCTGGCCGAATTTGTTTCCGAAGTCGCTGGCGCCGTTCGATGCCTTGATAAGAATCTGCTCGGGCGTCTGGTAAAGCCAAGGGCGGGCTGGGATTTCCACTTCCTGCCCCTCCTTGTTGCGGGGGTAGGAGGTCATATAGACAGCTGTGCCGGCAATGGGCCACGAGCCTTTTCCTCCGCCCATACGGTCTCGGATTTCGCCTCCCGTGCCCGTGCTGGCGCCGTTGAAGGGCTCCACTGTAGTGGGGAAGTTGTGCGTCTCGGCTTTCAGCGATAGCACGGTATGAATGGGGCGCACCTGGAAGAAATCGCTTGTGCTATGGTCGGCAGGGGCAAACTGTTCCACCGTAGGGCCGTCGGCAAATGCTACATTGTCCTTGTAGGCCGAAAGGATATGATGGGGATTCTCCTGCGTGGTCTTTTTTATCATCGCAAAGAGGCTGCTCTCCATCTCCTTGCCGTCGATGATGAACGTGCCTCCGAAAATCTTGTGCCGGCAATGTTCGCTGTTGATTTGGGCAAAGCCAAACACTTCGCTGTCTGTTAACTGGCGCCCGAGCTGTTTCTCTACGTTCTTCAGATAGTCGATTTCCTCGGGCGAGAGGGCGAGGCCCTCTTGCTCGTTGTAGGCTGCGAGGTCGTCGATAGAGCGGATGGGCTCGGGCGTGATGTCCACTTTGAAGATGTCCTGATTCAGCGTTGGATAGAATCGTTGCAGCATGAGGTCGTGCTCGGCGTCAGGGCCGCTGACGGGGAAATATTCCTCGATGCGGCTGATGCCCGCGATGCCCATGTTTTGGGTGATTTCTACGGCGTTGGTGCTCCAGGGCGTAATCATTTCGCGACGCGGGCCTACAAAACTGCCTTCGGGGGCTGAGTCCCCCAGACATGCAGCTTCGCCAAACAGCCAGCAAAGCTGATTAACGACTGCGTCGTCAGGACGGTTCAATACTTCAGTGGCTATAACAGACTGATTTTTCGTGCGGAAGAAGATAATCATCGTTGATGTTGTTGAAATATGGCGCGAAGATACAACTTTTCTTGCTTTCTGCCAAATCCGCATGGGCTTTTTGCTGCAAATTATTCCAAGCAAATAAATCCGTAGCCCAGTGGAATAATTTCGTAGCCCACTGGAATAATTTGGTAGTCCATTGGAATAAAAACGCAGAATGAATAATAATTCGCCTTAGTCTTGCTTTTTTCGAAGAAAAGCCGTAATTTAGCGGCGCGAAAAAGTGTGTTGTTATGGAAATGAAAGATAATCATGTGGTAATCATGGCTGGAGGCATCGGCAGCCGCTTTTGGCCTATGAGCACGAAGGAACGTCCCAAGCAGTTTATCGATGTGCTGGGATGTGGAAGGACGTTGATTCAGCTAACCGTTGATAGGTTCGCGGGCATTTGCCCCCCTGAGAATCTTTGGGTGGTGACGAGCGAGCGCTACGCGGCGTTGGTGCGTGAACAACTGCCTGAGGTACCGGCGGAGAACATCCTCAGCGAGCCGTGCCGACGGAACACGGCGCCCTGTATTGCCTATGTGTCGTGGAAAATCAAAACGCGCAATCCGCGTGCCAACGTAGTGGTGACGCCCAGCGACCATGTGGTGATGAACATGCGGGAGTTCCAGCGCGTCATCCAGTCGGCATTGGCATTTACGTCGGGCAACGATGCTATCCTTACCCTCGGCATGAAGCCCACACGGCCTGAAACAGGGTACGGCTACATCCAAGCCGACCTTAGCGCAGCCTCGACGGTGAACAAGGAGATTTTCCGCGTTGACTCGTTCAAGGAGAAGCCCGATATTGAGACGGCACAGCAATATATAAAGAGGAAGAACTACCTTTGGAACGCAGGCATCTTTGTGTGGAACGTCAACACCATCGTCAATGCCTTCCGCCTCTGGCAACCCGAGATTGCCGAGATGTTCGAGGGACTGATGCCGATATTCTACACGCCGGCTGAGCAGGAGAACATCAACCGCCTGTTCCCCATGTGCCCTAATATCTCGGTGGACTACGCCATTCTGGAGAAGGCCGATGAGATATTCGTCTTCCCTGCCGACTTTGGCTGGAGTGACCTCGGTACCTGGGGCTCACTACACGGGCAGCTGGAGAAAGACCTTGCCGGCAACGTCGCCATAGGGCCAGACGTCACGCTCTACGAAAGCCGCAACTGCATCGTCCACACCTCCCAGGAGCGGAAAGTGGTAGTCATCGGGCTCGACGGCTACATTGTGGCGGAGGACGACCGTCAGCTGCTCATCTGCAAGCTCACGGACGAACAGCGGATAAAGGAGTTTTCGGAGTAGGGGAAAATCCCTCTCAGAAATAGGAATAAAACCTGCAACAAATAGGAAAAACAATTTGCCCAGGGAGAAGAACCTCCGTATCTTTGCATCGGAAACCAGAAGTTAAACCGATTAAAAAGACAAGCGTTATGAAAAAGATGAGAATGGCCTTAATGATGATGGTCTTGGCAGCCGTCAATCTGGATGCTAGCGCAATGCTCAGCTCCATGGAGATTCGTCGCGAAGCTCGCTTCCTTTCCGACAGGATGCGCTACGAACTGAATCTGTCCCGTAAACAGTGGGTTGATGTCTATGAGATCAACTACGACTTCCTTTGGAACGTCAACGAAGTCATCGACGACATGATCTTCGGTTATGACGATGCAATCGACTACTATTACTATCTGCTCGATGTCCGTAACGAGGACCTCAGCTATGTGCTGCGCCGCAGCCAGTTCAAACGGTTCTTGAAGAGGGAGTATTTCTATCGTCCCATCTATAATTCCGGGGCGTACTTCGTCTTCCGCATCTACGAGCGCTATAGCAACCGCAACTACTTCTATTATGGAGTTCCCAGCGTCTATGACGTGTATGTAGGTGCACACTACCGCAACTTCTACCATGATAGCTTCTACCGCAACCGCTATCACTTCGCTCGCTACAACAAGCACGACTTCCATGTGTGGGTGGCCGGAGGATACGGCAATCACTACGGCGATGGTATCATTGGTAAGGGCATGATGTCGCACCACCAGTACGCTCATCACGAGAGTTACGATAATAGCCGCCGCAACAATCGCGAGCTTCAGGGCAGCTCCATCAGCAGCCGTGCAAGCGGAGCGAGCTTGAAGGACGGAAACAACAACGTTAATGTCAATGCGAACAGCCGTAGTGCTGCGGGCTCTGGCTCTGCCAGCCGCAGCGGAAGCGCCTCCAGTCGCAGCGGCAACGTCTCCTCGGGTAACAACTCCGGCAGCCGTGCAGGCGCTGAAGTGGGTAACCGTTCAAATAATAGCAGCAGCCGTTCCGGCAACAGCAGCAACAGCTCTGTGAACAGCTCCAGCCGTAGTGGTAGCAACTCTTCCAGTAGCCGTAGCGGTAACAGCAGCAACAGCTCTGTGAACAGCTCCAGCCGCAGTGGTAGCAGCTCTTCCAGCAGCCGTAGCGGTAACAGCAGCAACAGCTCTGTGAACAGCTCCAGCCGTAGCGGCAACAGCAGCAACAGCTCTGTGAATAGCTCTAGCCGTAGTGGCAACAGCTCTTCCAGCAGCCGTAGCGGCAACAGCAGCAACAGCTCTGTGAATAGCTCCAGCCGAAGTGGCAATAGCTCTTCCAGCAGCCGTGGTGGCAACAGCAGCAACAGCTCTGTAAGCAGCTCTTCCAGCAGCAACTCTTCCAGTGGCCGTAGTGGCAACAACAGCAGTAGCTCTGTAAGCAGTTCTTCCAACAGCCGCTCTGGCAGCAGCAGTAGCTCCAGCAGCCGTTCCGGTAGCAGCAGCTCTTCTTCCCGCAGTGGCAGTTCGTCCAGCTCTTCAAGGTCTGGCTCCTCCAGTTCATCCCGAGGACGCTAATCGCTAACTAACCTTTTCTCCTAAAGGCTTTGAAGCGCACACTATTGTCACTACTCCTTATGGCGACCATCGGCACAGCAACAGTCTGGGCCGATGGCTCGCCTGTTGAGGGGGTTATCACTTCCGATTTCGTTGAGGAGCCTGTAATGATGCGTGGGTTGCTTCAGATGTTGGCTGACTTCATGCCCTATGTCAAGGCCCAATGGCAGCCCTGCGCCGAGCCCAATACGGTGGGCGACAAGTGCGGCTGCTTCAAGGGCGAGGACACCATGGCTGCCAACGAGCGTGGCGTCCGTCCCAATGCAGACCTCTCAATGGTCTGCGCTTTCCTTTTCAAATATGGCCGTGACGAGGTGGCGTTGCCCGAGGGAATCACCTGGAGCGACATTTCCCACATGGCCCGTCAATCGCTTGTCTTTGCTTATTCCACCCATAAATCCAACCGCCTGAAGCCCTGCCGCGGGGGCGACTACTGGGGCTCGCTCTCGGCTACCGACTACCAGTGGGAGAGTTCCCTCTGGGCACTCTCGGTGGCCTTTTCCGCCTTTTTCCAGAAAGAGGTCCTTGCCGACTACGAGTGGACCTACATCTATAACCTTCTGAAGGCGGAGTGTAACTACGAGCTGGAACGTGAGATTCCCACCGGCTTCCGCGGCGATACCAAGGCGGAGGAGAACGGCTGGGAGACCAACGTCCTTGCCTGTGCCCTCGGCCTCTTCCCCGACGACCCTCTGGCGCCACGCTGGTTCGAGCGACTCCGTGCCTTTGCCATCAACTGCTATTCTCATCCCTCCGACAAGACGAACCACACCGTCATCGACCCCGAGCGCGACAACGTCACCGTCGCCAAACTCTATCGTGGTCCCAACCTTTTCGACGACTACACCCTTCAGAACCACAACTATTTCCACACCTCCTATCAGAACGTCGTCATGCAGGAGCTGGGCGAAAGCCTTGTGGCCTTGCAGCTGTTCGGCAGCCCGTGGCAGACACGGGCGCTGCTCCACAACCAGCGTGAGGTGATGGACCGCGTGCTGGCAGACCTTGCGCTGGCCGACGGCGAGCTGGCTATGCCCAACGGCAACGACTGGAGCATGTTTCTCTACGATCAGGTGACGTCGTACTCCACGGCTGCCTGCTACCTCCGCCATCCTGATGCCTTGATGCTTGAGAACATGGCCGTTAAGCACATCGCTGCCCGTCAGAAGACTACTTCCGACGGCAGTTGGCTACTGCGTCCCGATGTCGGTGCCCGCCGTATGGGGGTGCAGGCCCACCGTGTGATGATGACGTGGCTCATGCACCATCTCGCCTCCACGGCCGACTTGCAGCCCACCCGTTGGGACGACTTCCGCGCCGCCCATGCCGAGGCCAGAGTATTCCCCTCACAGCAGATTGTCCGTGCCTATACTCCCCAGCGCTTCAGTTGTTTCTCATGGAGCGAAGGGCTTAGGAGCTACACCGGCTATTTTACCGCCGACAGTCCCGACCGCAACAAAATCATCATCCCCTTCCGAGCCCACAACACGGGTAATATTCTCGGCTGGTACGAGGTGGAAGGACGGCGCACTAATGCCCGTCCGTTGGGCGACCCTGTCATCACGCTTGATGGCACACGCTGGACGTTGAAAGGTGCCCTTAGCACCAACGACGATGCGCTCACACGCCGCTTCACCCTCATTTCCACCGAAGGCGATGCCGTCATCTTCTGCGACAGCGTCTTTGCCAACGTCGATGCCGTCATCACCGCCGAACGAAGCGGCGTGCTTGCCATCAGCCATGACCCCTTCACGGCTACCACTCGCATGGTGCAGGGCGGCAAGGGGTGGATGACCATTGACGATGCCGTCAGCGTCATCACTGACGGCTCCGTGCCCCAACTTGGCACCACGACGGAATACATGAATTCCGTTGGCTACCGCCTCGTCACCGCCTACTACAGCGACGAGCCCCATGCCGTCAAGGCAGGGCAGTTGGTGGCGGTGCGTCGTGTGGTGTTCTACACCAACCTCCCTGCCGCCGAAGCCCAGCGCTTGGCCAAGCGGACGGCAAGAGCACTGAAACGAAACAAATTCAACCGCATAAGGTATTAACGTTATGAGAAGCAAGGCTTTCCGTCATTCATTCTTCATTCTTTTTTCATTATTGTTCTCTGGACTTCCAGTGTTTGCCCAGATACAGGAGCCCGTGAAGGTGTCCACCACATTTGTCCCGACAGGCGAGGGGAGTGCTGAAATCCGCTTCGCCCTCACCATCGACAAGGGGTGGCACGTCTATTCAACGAACATCACGGATGGCCCTGTGGCGGCTGCCGTCACCTTCGAGACGCTCGAGGGGGCCGAGGCGGGCGAGCTGACGTTCACCGACGGCGAGGAGCACGACGAGTACGATGCCATGTTCGGCATGAACGTCCGCTTCTTCGAGCAGCGGGTGACATTCGTTCAGCCGCTCACGCTCACGTCGGCCGACTATGCCGTGGCGGGTTATTTCCAGTACGGCGCCTGCAACGACACCAACTGCCTCCCCCCGACGAACGAGGAGTTCAGCTATAACAAAAAGGGCTCAAGTAGTGCAGTAGTTCAGGAGTACAAGGGGTCAGACACCAGTTCCAGGAAAAACCTTTGGGCCATCTTCTTTGCCGGTGTGGTGGGCGGACTGATTGCCCTTGTCACCCCCTGCGTGTGGCCCATTATCCCCATGACCGTCAGTTTCTTCCTCAAGCGGGGCAAGGACAAGAAGCGTGGCCGTCGCGATGCCTACCTCTACGGCGCCAGCATCGTCGTCATCTACGTGCTGCTGGGGCTGCTCATCACCCTCATCTTCGGTGCCAGTGCCCTCAACGCCCTCTCCACCGCCGCCATCCCCAACCTCTTCTTCTTCCTGCTGCTGCTGGTGTTCGGCTTTTCGTTCCTCGGCGCGTTTGAGCTCACGCTGCCCTCGTCGTGGAGCACCTCCGTCGATGGTAAGGCCGAGAAGGCCGGCGGCCTGCTGGGCATCTTCCTCATGGCGTTCACGCTGACGCTCGTCTCGTTCTCGTGCACCGGCCCCATCATCGGCTTCCTGCTCGTCGAGGTGGGCACCACGGGCAACATCCTCGGCCCCACCATCGGCATGCTGGGCTTCTCCCTCGCCCTGGCGCTGCCCTTCACGCTGTTTGCCATCTTCCCCGCCTGGCTGAAGTCAGCCCCTAAGAGCGGCGGTTGGATGAACACCGTCAAGGTAGTGCTGGCTTTTGTGGAGATTGCCTTCTCGCTGAAGTTCCTCTCCGTGGCCGACCTCGCCTACGGCTGGGGCATCCTCGGGCGCACCACCTTCCTCTGCCTCTGGATAGTGCTGGCGCTGCTGCTGGGCTGCTACCTGATAGGATGGATACGCTTCCGTCACGACGACGAGGTGCATCACACCAGCGTCACCCGCTTTGTGCTGGCCGTTATTAGTTTCGCTTTCGCCCTCTACATGGTGCCCGGCCTCTGGGGCGCCCCTTGCAAGGCCATTAGCGCTTTCGCTCCACCCATGAGCACGCAGGATTTCAACCTCTACGACAAGACCGTCCATGCTCAGTTTGCCGATTACGACGAGGCCCTCGTCGCTGCCCGTGCCCAGGGCAAGCCCCTGATGCTCGACTTCAGCGGCTACGGCTGCGTCAACTGCCGCAAGATGGAGCAGAGCGTGCTCTCCGACGACCGTGTGCGCGCCATCATCGACAGCCGTTACATCCTCGTCACCCTCATGGTCGACGACAAGACCTCTCTGCCCGCGCCGCTCCACGTTACTGAGAACGGCCGTGCCGTCACCCTGCGCACGGTGGGCGACAAGTGGAGCTACCTGCAGCGCAGCCGTTTCGGTGCCAATGCACAGCCATTCTACGTGCTGATGGATGCCGACGAGCAGCTTCTTGCTTCCCCGCGTAGCTACGACGAGGACATCCCCGCCTTCCTTGACTGGCTCCGAAGCGGACTGAAGTGAGCGGTTTATCACCGTGTCATTGTGTAATCATAAAACGAAAAAGGTCACAAAGGTCACAGGTCACAAGGTCACAAAGTCACGCTAAAAAACGCGACATAAAGACGTACGTTCGCGATATTAAGGCCTTCGTACACGCCAGAAGGGCCTTCGTGTGCGATAACAGGGCCTTTGCACATGATAGAAGGTCGGGTGTGCGCAATAAGAAGTACGGGTGTAGCGGGAGGGCTTCAGGCTCTTTTCAACAATGTTAAAGCGTGACCTTGTGACCTGTGACCTTTGTGACCTTTCCTTTTGCGCGGGTACGCACGCGTGGTTATTATATATTGGAAAGTTATAAGTATTATTTATAATATAATATATAATTAATATATTTCCATATATCTTAATATATAATATCGCGCACACGTGCGAAAGGCGAAAGGTCACAGGTCACAAGGTCACAAGGTCACACCCCCAAATAACGGGATTTTCCTAAAAAATGCGATTTTTTTGAAAAAAGTGCATAAAAATTTGGTGTATTCAAGAATTATGCGTAATTTTGCATCGTGAATTAAGAAGTTCAAAAGCGCGCGCGGACGATAGCCCCGCCGGATGCAGTGCACGGCAGACGAACGGACTATTTTTCTTGACTCTTAATTCTTAACTAAAATTCTATTGTCTAACTATCTAAAAATTGTGTGCCATGCCAGTTACTTATCAGATTGTGGCTTGCAGTAACCCCCGCGGCGCCGAGGGCGTTGACTACGCCACCAACCGCGCCGTCAAGACGGGCGACTACGACTTCCGCTCGCTGTGTGACGCGCTGCTCCTTTTCGGGCTTTTATGGCTTCCCTTCGTCGTAGTACTCGATGGGCTTGACGTTGCGCTTGAGCGACTCGTTGATGAGCGTCTTGAGCTGGAGGGTGCGCTCCTGGATGCCGTTGCGGCGCTCGGGCTTGTAGAGGTTGTTGTAGCGGCAGGGGGCGAGCTTGTAGTGCATGTCGTCGAGCGTGCCGCTGACGTCAAGGCCGAGGCGCACGGGCACAGGGGCGTCGGTGACGGAGAGGTGGTAGTTGAAGTCGAAGTCGCGGTTGATATTGTGCCGCCCTGCCACGATGGCCTCGTATTCGCCCAGACGTACGCGGAAAGGGTAGAGGTCCACCTCGTCCTTGAAGACGCTGAGCTCGACGTCGAGGCTGTCGATGCGGTTTTCGGTGGACTTGTCGGTCATCAGGTATTTCTTGATGGTGGCGAAGGTGGAGGAGGGGAGCACCACCAGATCCTTGCCCTCGATGGCGGCAGCGCCGCGCAGGGTGCTGAGCTTGAAGTCGTAGTTCGACTTCAGGTACGACTCGCCGGCGAAGTGGAACTGTGCCTGCCCGTCGAACGACTTCAGCATGGGCACGATGGAGTCGACCTTGGGTATCATGCGGATGAGGTCGTCAATCTCGATGTCCATCAGGTGGAAGTCGATGCCGGCAAAGAGGTGGTTCTTGCGGGGCGACTTGTACATGGCGGTGAGCTGCATGGTGGCGGCCTTAGAGGTGAAGCCTATCTCCTCAAGCACCAGCACGCCGTCGCGGCAGGTGACCTTGCCGCCCACGTTGTGGAAGTCGAAGCCGTTCCAGTTGGCGGTCTTGATGTCGGTGCGGAAGAAGATGTCGGCTCCCATCGGCACCATGAAGGGGTTGTCCTCCTTCACCTCGTCGTCGGCAAAAGCGGCCTGGGGCTTAGCCGTGTCGGCAGTGGCGGTGCTGTCCTTGGCTCCGAGGCCGCTGACGATGTCCATGATTTCGCTGACGTCGGTGTAGTTGGAGGTGAAGGTGAGGTTGCCGCTGAGCAGCCCCGTCTTGGCCAGCCAGGCATCGAGGTTGGTGATGTCGCCGCGCAGGCTGAAGTCGCTCTTGCCGAGGCGCACCTGGCTGTCGTCGATGGTGAGGCGGCCGGGGGTGAAGTCGAAGCGGATGCTGGGAATGTCCACGGGCACGGGCAGCAGGGCAAGGTCGGCATGGGCGGTGGTGAGGCTGGCGTTGAGCTTGGGGTTCCACAGGGTGAGGAAGTCGCCCTTCTTGTTCTTAGCAGGCTGTGTGGCTGATGTCTTGACGGTGAGTGCCCCGCTGTTGGCAGCAAACAGGCGGCCCAGCTTGCCGTCAAGGGCGCTGGTGGTGAGGGTGGCCTCGTAGCGCGGCCGGGCGTTCTTGCCGGTGGGGGTGACCATGGTGGCTTCGAGGACGGGTTGTGTCAGCCGTGCATCGACGGTGTCGATGGTGGCGGCGAGGGTGCCCATGGTAAGCCGGGCCTTGGCGGAGAGGGGCACCTTTTTGTTGGTCACGTCGGAAAGGCTGAAGGTTGACTGCAGGTTGGTGAGCGACGACTGCAGGTTGTCTTTTATCTGTACGGCAAGCGAAGTGGCCTTCAGTGTGCCCTGGGCAAACTCCTTGAACTGCGAGGTGGTTTTCTTGGCGGGGATGGTGACGTCGGCAGTCAGCTTCGGGGCGACGACAGAGATGCTGTCGTTGAGCACGCCGTTGATGCGGTCGAGGGTGACACCCGCGTTGGCGGTGCTGATGGCAAACTGTCCGCTGTGAATACCGGCATTGGCTTTGACGTCGAGCTGGGCGATGCCGTCGTTGACACGGATGGCCGAGAGCGACTTGCGGTAGGAGCGCGGCACGAGGGCAAGCACCTCCTTCAGGTTCCAGCGGTTGGTGGCGAGGTGGACGTCAGCATCGAGGGTGGTGGAGTCGGGGCGGTTGACGGTGCCGTCGAGATTGATGTCGAACTGGTTGAGACTGACGATGCCCTTGCTGATGTCGATGCGGCTGAACGTGGTGTCAGCAGCCAGCCCAGCGCTAAATTTGACGTTGCCCTTGTCCAGCAGCTTGTCTCTATCCAGGGTAAGGGTGCCCGATGTGAGGGCGACGGTGGCGGGGGTGAGGTAGTATCTGGTGCCGTCGAACTCGCCGAGGAAGCCGGCTCGCAGCTCACCGGCATCGACAGCCATGGGCTTCTCGCCGCCGAGGGTGAGCGCAGGGGTGGTGGCTGTCAGTTCGGCAGCGCCGTGCCAGCTTTTCGTGCCGTTCATGTCGCCCTCGGCCTTCACGGTCAGCTTGTCGAGCAGGGCGTTCATGTCGCCTTGGGTGAAGACTGTATGGCCGGTGGTGAGGGTGACGTCGGCCTTGCCGGCGGTGTTGGCAGCATAGTTGACGTCGGCTTTCAGCCCCAGCTGCTCCACGGCAGCCTGCATTATCTTTTCGCCTGCCTTTTCGACGACGGCCATGGGAATGTCGGCATCAACGGTGGCGTCGATGTTACCCTCTTTCAGCGTTCCCTTCAGCCCCAGGCCGAGGACGTAAGCACTGGCATTGAGCCCCGCCTTGCGGTTGTCGATGGTGGTGCCGAGACGGTTGACGTTAACGTGATCGATATCGATGTCGAGGGTGCTGAGGTCGAAAGAGGAGGGCTTCTTCTCCTTGTCGCTCTTGGGGAAGATGTCGAGGTTGGAGGCTCCCGAGGGAGAGGTGTAAAGGTAGGCATTGCCGTCGGCGATATCCAGCCCACGGACGATGATGGAGCGGTTGCGAAGAAAAGCCTTGGCATCAACGGCCAGCGTCAGATGGCCCAGAGAGGCCACAGTGTCGGTGGTGGCACCCTCCGTGGGATTGATGAGGATGACGTTGTTCACATCGAGCCCCAGCTGGGGGAAGGTTTTGAAGAGGGTGAGGTTGACGCGCCCGATGCGGGTGTCGCAGGTGATGTATTTGTCAGCCACCTTGCTGACGATGGAGGTGAGCCGTGCCGGGGTGAAGATGAGCCAGCAGGCAACGAGTACCACCAGCAGGACAAGGCCGAGAAGCGAGGCAAGAGTGATGCCGGTTATGCGGAGCGCTTTCTTCATATCAGTTTACCTTATAGAATTTATACTTTTTGGTGGTGACGACGGCGTCGTAGTAGTCCAGCTCGTCGAACGAGAGCCAGGTGATGATGTAGTACTTGGGCACTTGGGCTGTGCCTGTCTCGGTGAGGTGGATATGAATCATTTCGCTGCCTTCGACTTCCCAGGTGAAAGCCTGCGCTTCGTCTTCGTAGACGTCGTCGCTCTCGTCCCAGGTGGCACCCGTGCCGTCGTCGTTGTACTTATAGTACACCTTTGTGCCCTCTTGGCACCACTTACCATAAAGATTAGTGACATCGAAGTCACCTTCCGTGGGGTCTTCGGGAGTGCAGGCACATAGCGCCGCAAGCAGAAAGAGGACGAGACAAACTGTCAGAGATGTGGTTTTTTTCATGATGCAATACCAAAAATGCGCTGCAAAAATAACGTTTTATTTCCCAAAATTGATTATTTGTCCACAGTTTTTCCTTTTTATTCGTTTTTTTTGTAGTTTTGCAAGGCGAAAACGGGCAGTTAGACCTCTGCCCAGCCTTGAAATAGAAGATATGAAAAAGAAAAATGCTTATCCGTGGGTAGTGGTCGGCCTGCTGTGGGTGGTGGCACTGCTGAACTACCTTGACCGCCAAATGCTTTCAACAATGCAGGGCGCCATTGCCGCCGACATCACCCGTTTGCAGGAAGGTGAAGCCTTCGGCGCCTTGATGGCTGTGTTCCTCTGGATCTATGGTTGTGTGAGTCCCTTTGCCGGCATGGTGGCCGACCGCGTGAGCCGCAAGTGGCTTGTGGTGGGAAGCCTGTTCGTGTGGTCGGCGGTGACGCTGCTGATGGGCTATGCCACGACCTTCAACCAACTGTATTGGTTGCGGGCGACGATGGGCATCAGCGAGGCGCTCTATATCCCCTCAGCCCTGTCGCTGATTGCTGACTGGCACGACGGTAAGTCGCGTTCGTTGGCAGTGGGCGTGCACACCACGGGACTCTACGTGGGTCAGGCTATTGGCGGCTTCGGCGCGGTGGTTGCTGCCCAGCTCTCGTGGCATCAGACGTTTCATATCTTCGGCCTTATCGGCGTGGTCTACAGCTTGGTGCTGATGCTATGCTTGAAAGAGAAGAGGGAGAAACAACCAACCCCCAAAACAGAAGTGATACTTCAGAATTCTCCGGATACTCCGAATACATCCAAAAAAGCTGGCATCTTTGCCGGACTCTCTGCTGTGTTGGGGACGATAGCGTTCTGGGTTATCCTCTTCTACTTTGCTGCGCCGAGCCTTCCTGGCTGGGGCATCCGCAACTGGCTGCCGACGCTGCTCTCCGTCAATCTCGGCATCCCGATGACAAAAGCTGGCCCTATGGCTACCATCACCATTGCCGCCTCGTCGTTCCTGGGTGTATTCATCGGTGGTGCGCTCTCCGACCGCTGGGTGCAGAAGAATCTGAAGGGCCGCATCTACACCAGCGCTATCGGTTTGGCGATGACGGTGCCCGCGTTGCTTCTGCTGGGGCTTGGTCATAGTGTCGTTGCCGTGATTTCTGCCGGCATTCTCTTCGGCATCGGCTACGGCATGTTCGACACAAACAATATGCCCATCCTCTGCCAGTTTATCTCTTCACGCAACCGTGCTACCGCCTACGGCATCATGAACATGATTGGCGTCTTTGCCGGTGCCCTCGTCACAAGGCTCATGGGGTCGTGGAAAGACAGCGGAAACCTTGGTGCCGGCTTGGCATGGCTGGCTGTGCCCGTGCTGGTGGCACTGGTGCTGCAGCTTATGGTGTTGAAACCTGTGACAGACAACAAAGAATAATACATACACCTTATTTATCATATCATGGAAAAAATCATTGGACTTATTGATGCGCCGTTTACTCCTTTCTACCCCAACGGCGAGGTGAATTTCGAACCTATCCCCGCTTATGCAAAAATGCTGAAGAAGAACGGCTTGCAGGGCGTTTTCATTAACGGCTCGTCGGGCGAGGGCTATATGCTCACCCCTGAGGAGCGCATGAAGCTGGCCG
>Ga0310690_10007437_pt1 | contig 14106 bp, 10 predicted proteins | sample AusTroGonzalo_MG_2_FD_207661 | JGI IMG/M metagenome (GOLD analysis project Ga0310690, IMG submission 207661) | Bovine rumen microbial communities from tropical cattle in Woodstock, Queensland, Australia - Gonzalo_04 (v2) (version 2) | ecosystem: Host-associated > Mammals > Digestive system >...
GAAGTCGCTCTTGGCCTGGTTCCCGTCCGCGTCCAGGGCGAATTCCTTGGAGATCAGGCCCTCGTTGTACATGGTGTTCAGAACCTTGTAGTTCTTCTTGATGGGCTCCCAGTCCAGGGAAACGACCTGCAGGTCGCTGTAGATGGCGATTTCCCGGGGATCGGTATGTCCGGTACGGTAGGAGTCAGCGCGCATGCCCGTGGTGCTGGGCAGGCCCTGCGTCGCGGGAATCGTGTAGTCGCCGCCGAGGTTGGCATCCCGGAAGGCGCGCAGCACATCCAGATACTCTTCCACGGAGGTGGGCATGGGCTTGTTCACCTTTTCCAGCCAGTCTTCACGAATGACGGTCGCCCAGTTGTCCGCGTTGTCGCGGGCCGCGGGGAAATACATCTGGACCTTTTTGCCGCCCACATTGTATTTTCCGGCGTCATAGGCATCCTGTCCCACATAGGCGAGGTAATCCGGCATGAATTCCTTGACCATTTCCTCATCGATTTCCTGCACAAACTCCTGGTCGATATAGGCCAGCAGCTGCGGGTTGTCGTAGTGGAAAATCATGTCGGGAGCCGTATCGGCGGAGCTCATCAGGGTGGTGAAGTCCTTGACTTCCTCGGAACGGGAGATCGGGATATAGGTCACCTTGATGTTGTACTTGTCACCGAAGTTTTCCTGTACCCAGTGGGTCCAGTAGTTGTCTTCGATGGGATCCTTGATCCCGTTCCGCTGATAGATCGGAACCTTCAGCTCAATCTGTTCGGCATAGGTAATCACTTTAGCGCCGCTCGCGGTCGTGCTTACCTGATCCTCCGCCAATGCGGGGAAGCTCATTACGGACAGGGCCAGAATGAGCGCCAGGAGAATGGAAACCATTTTCTTCATTGGGGTACCCTCCTTTTTGTTATATTTCAGAGCATTCACACGCTCCTGAAACCAAATGAGTAAAAGATTATCCTTTGACCGCCCCGATCATGATCCCGGTCACGAAATAGCGCTGCAGGAAAGGATACAGAATAATGATCGGCAGCGTGGCAAACATTACGCAGGTGGCCTTTACAACCTCGCCCGTCACATAGGTGGTGCTTCCGCCCTCCGCCAGGGTCGCCGCGTCGCTGGCCATGCCCATCAGATAATACAGTTTCAGCTGCATGGGATACAGCTTGGAATTCTTGATATAGTACAGCGCATCGCCGTAGGCATTCCACCGCCCGACCGCAAAGAACAGGCACAGTGTGGCCAGCACCGGCGTGGAAAGGGGCAGCACCACCCGGAACAGAACACCCCAGTAACTGGCTCCGTCCAGAAAAGCCGCTTCCTCCAGCGATTCGGGAATCGAGCTCTGGATAAAGGACCGCAGAATGATGATGTTGTAGGCGCTGAATGCCAGCGGCAGGATCAGGCTCCAGACCGTATTCAGCATTTTCAGGTCGTTCATCAGCAGGTATTCCGGAATCAGCCCGCCGCCAAAATACATGGTGAACATGTAGAGAAACCCAAAGAATCCGCGCCCTTTCAGCTCCTTCTTGGTCAGGGGGTACGCCGCCAGGATGCTGAGAACCATTCCGACGGCTGTAAAAGCCGCCGTGATCAGCACCGTAATCCACAGCGACCGCATCATGGATGGATCCTGAAGCACCATGTTATACCCGTCCAGAGAAAACTCCACCGGCAGAAAAAACACCCGCTGGCTGATGACCGCGCTGTTTGATGACAGGCTCATCGCCACCACATGCACAAAGGGCAGCAGGCAAACCAGCCCGGTGATAATCAGCACGATATAGATCACGATATCGAAAACACGGCTCCCCGCGGACTGCCGGATGGCACGGCGTCTTCCCGCGGCCCGTTCAGCTTTCACGGTCATGTCATCCCCTCCTTAAATCAGTCCGCTCTCGCCCATGGACTTGGCTACCCGGTCCGAAATCAGGATCAGGATAATGCCGATCACATTCTGGAACAGGCCCATGGCGGTCGCATAATGGTATTTTCCGTTGGCAAGGCCCACCCGGTAGATATAGGTGGAAATCACGTTCGCGCTTTTCAGCACCACATAAGGATTGCTCAGGGAGTTCACCCGTTCAAAGGAAGAGCCGAGGATCCGCCCCAGGTTCATGATCAGCAGCGTCACGATCGTCCCCCGGATTCCCGGAAGCGTAATGTGCCAGATCTTCGCAAACCGGCCGGCGCCGTCCACCGTCGCCGCTTCATACAGTTCCGAGGAGATCCCCGTGATGGCCGCCAGATAGATGATGGTTCCCCATCCCATGCTCTGCCATACGCCGATGAAAATGTAGACAATCTCCCAGAGCAGGTTATCTTCCAGGAAGGGAATCTTCTCCCCGCCCATGTTGGCGATAAGCACATTGACGATCCCCGTTTCCGTCCGCAGCAGCATGATGAACAGGGAGGCAATAATGACCCAGGAAAGAAAATGCGGCAGGTAAATCACGGTCTGGGTAATGCGCTTGAAGGGTTTGGAGCGGACTTCGTTCAGCAGGATGGACAGGATGATCGGCATCGTAAAACCGAACGCAAGGTCAAACAGGTTCAGTTTCAGCGTCTGCAGAATGACGCCGATGGATTCGCTCTTGCTGAACAGGTACTCAAAATTCGCGAATCCGTTCCATTCGCTGCCCCAGATGCCCCGCATCATTTTGAAGTTTTTGAACGCCATCACCAGCCCGGTCATGGGCCAGTACTTGAACAACAGGCAGAAGGCTGTCGGTAGGAGCAGCATGGTATACAGCGGCCAGTATCGGCGCATATAACTGCCAAAAGTTTTTTTCATGCTGCTTCCCATCCCCCATATCCGTTCTCGTTCGTTGTGTTTATTATATTCTTCACTTTTGGTCTTTTCCTGTATTATTTGGCGGATTATTGTGCAGAATTGACTGTTTTTGCAATTTCCCTGCGCTGAAATGTTCCCTTTCCCGGCTCCGCTTTTTCTGCCTGTAGGATCCCGTTTTTTTCCTGTTCCCGCATTGACTCTGCCACCCCCGGCATCTATAATAGTTGTATTCTTTATGCTAAGGAGGCGGAACCTCATGGCCAAGCTGACCATCGCCACCGAGACCTGCAAGGGCTGCGGGCTGTGCGCCGATGTGTGCCCCCGTCATCTCCTCGCCCTCAGCAAGGAGATCAACACCAAGGGCTACCATCCCATTGCCATCACGGACCAGTCCCAGTGCATCGGCTGCGCGTTCTGTGCCCGGATGTGTCCGGACGCGGTAATTAAAGTAGAAAAATAAAGGAGGAAGCGTATCCATGGGTCAGAAAATGCTCATGAAGGGGAACGAAGCGATCGCTGAAGCTGCCATCCAGGCCGGATGCCGCTTCTTCTTCGGCTATCCGATCACTCCCCAGAACCAGATTCCCGAATACATGTCCAAGCGGCTGCCGAAGATCGAGGGCGGCTGTTTCCTGCAGGCGGAAAGCGAAGTCGCCGCCATCAACATGGTCTACGGAGCGGCCGGCGCCGGCGCCCGGGTAATGACTTCTTCTTCCAGCCCGGGAATTTCCCTGAAGCAGGAAGGGATTTCCTATATTGTCGGCGCGGAACTGCCCTGCGTCATCGTCAACATGGTCCGCGGCGGCCCAGGTCTGGGGTCCATCCAGCCTGCCCAGTCGGACTATTACCAGTCCACCCGCGGCGGCGGCCACGGCGATTACCGCATGCTGGTACTGGCTCCCTCTTCTGTGCAGGAAGCCGTGGAGTTGACCCAGGATGCCTTTGACCTGGCGGACAAATACCGGAATCCCGTGCTGGTCATGGGCGACGGTCTCATCGGCCAGATGATGGAGCCCGTGGAAATGCCCGAGCATAAGAATCGGACAGACCTCCCGCCCAAGACCTGGGCAGCCACAGGATGGAAGCCCGGCTGCAGCCGGGACCGGGCCGTTATCAATTCCCTGTATATCGATCCCGCCGTGCTGGAAAAGCATGTCAACCACCTGTATGAAAAGTACGCGGAGATGGAAAAGAACGAATGCCGCTGGCAGGAGGAAATGACCGAGGATGCCGACTATGTGATTGTCGCCTACGGCACCACTGCCCGCATCGCCCGCAGTGCCATGCGCAAACTCCGGGCGGAAGGCATCCGTGCCGGCCTGATCCGGCCCATCACCCTGTGGCCCTTCCCCGCCGCGCCAATCGCGGCCGCGGCGAAGCACGCCAAAGCCTTCCTGACCGTGGAAATGAGCATGGGCCAGATGGTGGATGACGTACGGCTGGCCGTCGAAGGCGCCGTTCCCGTTCATTTCTTCGGGCGCACCGGCGGCATCGTCCCCACCGTGCGGGAAATCATCACCCAGGTGGAAACCCTGGCGAAAGGGGGTAAGTAATCATGGCTGTAGTGTATGAAAAAACCAAGGTGCTCACCGATAAGCCGCTGCATTACTGTCCCGGCTGCACCCACGGCATTATTCACCGGCTGGTGGCGGAAGCCATCGATGAGCTCGGCATTCAGGAACGCACCATCGGCATCGCCCCTGTGGGCTGCGCCGTGTTTGCCTATGACTATTTCAACTGCGATATGATGGAAGCGGCCCACGGTCGTGCTCCCGCTGTGGCTACCGGCTGCAAGCGGGTTAATCCGAACAATATCGTCTTTACCTACCAGGGAGACGGTGACCTCGCCTCCATCGGCGCCGCGGAAATCACCCATGCCGCTACCCGTGGCGAAAACATCACTGTTATCTTCATCAACAACGCGATTTACGGCATGACCGGCGGCCAGATGGCCCCGACCACCCTGCCGGGACAGGTAACCACCACTTCTCCCTATGGCCGGGATCCCAAGCTCTGCGGCTATCCGATCCGGGTCAGCGAGATGCTGGCTACCCTGGACGGCCCCGCCTATATCGCCCGGGCCTCCGTACATGACGTGAAGCACATTCTGGAAGCAAAAAAAGCCATTAAAAAGGCCTTTGAAACCCAGATTGCCGGGAAGGGATTCTCCATGGTCGAAGTGCTTTCCGCCTGCCCCACCAACTGGGGCATGACACCGCAGGAAGCCCTCAAATGGCTGGAAGCCAACATGATTCCCCAATACCCACTGGGCGTGAAAAAGGAGGTTGAGTAATCCATGGAAGCCCAATTTCTGATTGCCGGATTCGGCGGACAGGGCGTGCTGCTCATCGGCCAGCTGCTGGCCAAGGCCGCCATGCATGAAGGGATGAACGTCTCCTGGATGCCCTCCTACGGGCCGGAAATGCGCGGCGGCGAAGCGAACTGCGCCGTGGTCATCTCCGATGAGCCCATCGGCTCCCCGCTGGTGACAGAGATCCCGATTGCCGTGATCATGAACAAACCCAGCATGATCAAGTTCACTCCCGCCATGGAAAAAGGCGGCATCATGCTCTACAATTCCTCCCTGATCGACATTACCCCCGACCGGAATGACATCACCGCTATCCCCGTGGACTGCAACGGCATCGCCGAAAGCCTCGGGAATGCCCGCACCGCCAACATGGTCATGCTCGGCGCGATCCTGAAAAAGACCGGTGTAGTGACGATCGATTCCGCCATGGAATCCCTGAAGGCCACCTTCGGCCCCAAAAAGGAACACCTGCTGCCCATCAACCGCGAAGCCATGGAACGCGGCGCAGCTGCGGTGGAATAAAACAGAAAAAAGCTCCCGGCGTTCCCCGGGAGGACAGAAAAAACGCTGTACGGCCATCCCGTACAGCATTTTTTCTGCATCATTCCGGTTCTGAAACAGTGTCGGTTCCGTTTTGGTTTGGTGATTCCGATTCGGTTTCCCCGTCCGTATCCAACCGCTGGCGCTCCACCATCTCCGCAAACTTTCCTTTTTTCGCAATCAGTTCCTCATAGGTACCGCTTTCGATGATCCGGCCGTCTTCCAGCATCAGGATCCGGTCACAGTGCCGGATGGTGCTCAGGCGGTGTGCAATCACGATCCGGGTGCATTTCAGCCCGTCCAGGGCTTCGCTGACCTTTTTCTGGGTCAGGTTGTCCAGGGCGCTGGTTGCCTCGTCAAAAATCAGGATTTTCGGTTTCGGTGCCACTGCCCGGGCAATCATCAACCGCTGTTTCTGGCCGCCGCTGATGCCGCCCTGGCCTTCGGCAATCATGGTGTTCATTCCCATGGGCATCTCCCGGATATCGTCGGCAATCCCGGCGATTTCCGCCGCTTCCCAGGCATCCTTCAGCGTCAGCTGCGGGGCGGAAATCACGATGTTCTCAAAGATCTCGCCCTGAATCAGGGTTCCGTCCTGGGTCACAGAACCGATCCTGCGACGCAGGCTGCGCAGGTCCAGTTTATTGATATCCTTCCCGTCATAGTATATCGCGCCTTTTTCCGGCGTCTCAAAGCCCAGCAGCAGGCGTACCAGGGTGGATTTTCCGCAGCCTGTCCGCCCGACAATGGCGATATATTCCCCGCTGCGGACCTTCAGGTTCAGGTTGTGCAGCACATAGGGCATGGTGGTGTTGTACCGGAAGGATACGTTGCTCAGCTCAATGTTTCCGCTCAGGCTGGTCAGGATTTCCCGGCCTTCGGATGATTCCGGCTCCGCCTTCAGAATCGGTTCCGCCATTTCCAGAGTCGGCTTGATGGTGGAGAAGGTCATGGCGATATCCGCCAATGCCTTGAACGCCACGCTCACCGAGCCGAACGCCGTCGTAAACGCGATATACTGGCTCATGCTCACGTCGTTGGTAACGGCCATATAGTACAGCGCGATGTTGCCCACGGTCGTAATCATCAGGTTGAAAGCGTTGCCGACCTTGATCAGCATGGAGGGGTCATACTGGATCTTGGCCGCCGCCGCGTACATTCTGCCCCACCGGGCAAACATCCGCTTCTCCGCACCGGCCAGTTTGATCTTCTGCACACCGTTGATCATGCTGTAGGTCATGCCGTCCAGTTTGGCATTCTGCAGCATCATCCGGCGGCTGTATTCCATCTGGCGCAGCGTGGTCATGGTGGTCAGCAGGGTGGAACCCAGCACGATGCCCAGCGCCGGCAGCGCCAGGGACGGCGTGATATTCACGATCTGTACAATATACAAAAGGGAGGTCAGGCCGGTCAGGCCCACAGAAAGTACCTTCCCGACAATTTGGCTGGCCAGCTGGCTGACCGCGCTCAGGCGGTTGTTCAGTTCGCCGGAAGAGCCCTGGCGGAAGAAATCGGCCGGCAGGCTCAGCACCCGCATCATGGCTGCCGCATCAATGGATACTCCCATCTTGTTTTCCATCCGGTTCAGCATCAGGCTCCTGGAAATGTTGATCATGGCCGATGTCAGTGTTGCCGAGAGCATGAACACCGCGGTGCCGATGAGCATATCAACCCGGCCGCTCTTGTAGATAATGCCGGTTAACAGCAGGTTCACCCGGGGGCTCAGCAGGCCGACCAGTTGCAGGATCAGGGCAATTCCGGCCAGCACAACCAGGTCCATCAGGCTGACACACTTTCGCATAAACAGCAGCAGGTCGCCGATATTCAGCTTTTTCTGCGGCAGCGGCCGATAGAAGCAGCACGCTTCCGTTTCCAGTTCCCCGGCGTTCCGGCCGGTTATCCGGATCCTGTTTCCGGTTTCCGGGTCCAGGCGGTAATATCCGCCGAAACCGTAGGGCAAAAGCGCTACTTTCTGGCCGTTGGACTTCAGCGTGCCGATCAGCGGGCCGAAACCGTCGTGATACCATTTTCCCCGCAGCGCCACCGTCCTGCGCATAACCCCGTAGGGCCGCATGCAGTATTCCAGCTGCTCGTCAAAATCTGTGACGGATTCAGGCACGGGGCGGGGTTTCAGTTTGAAATATTTCAGGATCGCTTCCATCGCGTCCCGACCGTCACGGTTCACCGCGTCGTCCAGTGCCTCGGCATTCCGCTCGCCCAGCACCGCTTTCGCAATCCATTCCACAGATTCGGTAAACGCCTTCTGGTCCTGCGTTTTCCGCTCCTGAATCTGTTCATTGAACCAACCCATTCCCGCACCTCCTTTCCGGCCGGTTTCCCCGGATTTCCGCCAGCCTAATCATTGGAGATCATCTCCGTATAATAGCCGCCTTTGCTGTACAGTTCCTCATGGGTGCCGCGTTCCACCACCTTGCCGTGGTCCAGCACGATGATCTCGTCGCAGTCCCGGATTGTGCTCAGGCGGTGGGCAATCACGATGCTGGTGATCCCCCGCTCCCGCACAGCCGTAACCAGATCGTGCTCGGTCTTGGCATCCAGCGCGCTGGTCGCCTCATCCAGGATGATGATGGAGGGATCCTGTGCCAGCACGCGGGCAATTTCCATCCGCTGCCGCTGCCCGCCGGACAGGTCCCGCCCGTTCTCGGACAGCATGGCATTGTATCCCCCGTCGCGCTGCATGATGTCGTCGTGCAGCTGGGCATCCCGTGCCGCCAGAATGACTTCAAAGTCCTTGATGGACTGATCCCACATCCGGATATTGTTCGCAATCGTATCCTCAAAGAGAACGATTTCCTGGTCCACCACAGCCAGAGAACCGGTAAAGATGCTCTGGGGAATGGTATTCAGTGGCTTCCCGTCGAACAGGATTTCCCCGCTCCAGGGCGCATACAGGCCGCTGATCAGCTTGCTGAGGGTGCTTTTGCCGCTGCCGCTCATGCCGACCAGCGCAATGCTCCCGCCGGGCTTCAGTTCCATATTGAAATCTTCAATCAGGGGTTTTGCCAGTCTGGAATAGCCGAAAGTCACGTTTTTCATTTCCACATGGCCTTTCAGCTTGGCATAGTCTTCTGTTCCTTCTGCCGGTTCCGGCGCGAAACGCACGTCGTCCGGATAGTTCATTACGTCCTCGACCCGTTCCATTTCCGCCCGCATGGTCTGGATGGAGGAACCGGCATTGATCAGTTCCTCCGCGGGAGACATGAGGTTGCTCAGATACAGCTGGAACGCGGTAATCATGCCCAGGGTAAAACGGCCCTGCATCGCAAGCCACACGCCCATCACGACGATGGCTGAATCTGCCAGCGCGCTGACCAGGCCCGGGATCGCGCCCAGATACTGTTCCATTTTCTGGACCCGGACCTGCTGGGCATTTACGGAAGCCTGGTATCCGCTCCACTTCTGGAAGAAACCGTTCTCCGCCCCGCTGGCCTTCAGGGTTTCAATCTGGTTTATACCGGCGATGGTGGTCGCCATCAGCTTGCCGTTGTCCCGCAGCGTGACGCGCATAACCTCCATCCGCTTGTTGCTGATGATCATGGTCACTGCCAGGTTCAGCATCAGGCTGATCACGCCTATCAGTGTCAGCAACAGGCTGTAACGGATCATGATGACCAGATAGAACACCATCATGACCGCACTCAGGGCCAGCGGCGCCAGGGTGTTGACCAGCGTCTCCGCAATGGAGGCATTGCTTGCCTGCCGCCCCTGAATATCGCCGCTCATGCGCTGGCTGAAGAAAACAATCGGCAGCTTCAGAACCTTCCACATATAGGTGGCGTTGCCGACCGCAGCCATTTTCCCGCTCAGTTTCAGGTTGTATATACCCTGGATCCAGGCCACAATAATCTGCAGAATTCCCAGCCCCGCCACAATACACAGAAATGGCATCAGCAGTTCCCGGTTTTCCCCGCTCAGAAGCCGTTCCATAAAGAACCGCCTGATTCCCGGGTCAATCAGGCCGAACAGATAGCCCAGCAGGGTCATGATCACGGTAAAGATGATGGCGGTCCGCGTGCCCTTCATTCGTTTCCGGACGAAGGACAGCACGCTCTCCCTCTTTCCGCCCGGTTCAAAGTTTTCTCCCGGGGTAAACATCAGAACGACGCCGGTGAACGAGTTGTCAAATTCCTCCATGGACACCTTGACCCGGCCGCGGGCCGGATCGTTCAGCATGGCATAGTTTCTCCCGAACCCGTCCAGCACGACAAAATGGTTGAAGTTCCAGTGGATAATGCAGGGAAAAGTTCCCTGTTCTTTCAGTGCATCCGGCTCGCAGCGGAAACCCTTGACCTCCATGCCGTAATGCTTTCCCGTCAGCATAATGTTCCGGGCATTGCTGCCGTCCCGGGACACGCCGCAATCATACCGCACCTGTTCCAGCGGGATCCAGCGGTCATAATAGGCCATGACCATCGCCAGGCTGGCGGCGCCGCATTCCAGCGCTTCCATCTGCAGAATCACCGGTACCCTCGCAGTTCTGTGGGAAACCGGTGATTTCACTTTCTTCTTGTTCATGTTGCCCGGCCCTCTCAGTTAAACAATAAGCTGATCAGCTGCGTGGTCTTATAGCTGATGCTGACCGGATAAGTCCCGTCCGGCAGGCTGACGATCGCGACTGCAATCATGCCCCCGCCCTCTGTCGTCTGAATATAATTGATGGTATCCGTCAGTTCGCCCACAACCACATTCATGCCCTCTTTCACGTTCTTTCGGGCATCATCGGTTTCGAGCGGAATGGTCAGCACCCCGGACTTCACCGTGCCGGTCGCGGTGACCTTGCTGGCGATGGCCGTCTGGGAACTCCACCAAAACGCCGCGCCCAGCAGCAGGATCACCGCCACCAGGAGGATCCATACCGCTGGTGTCGTCACCTTCAGATACTGGTCCAGCTGATCCGGAGATGAGATTTTTTCAAGGCTTGATTCCCTGTAAATTCCCTGTTGCTGCTCCATAGCGGCCTCCCGTAGCACATTCGTTTCATATTTAGTTTAGTGTACCATAATTCAAACGTTCATACAATGTTCCGCAGGGAAAAAGCCAAAAACGAAACTGAAAAAAGCCTCTCCCTTCAACAGAAGAGAGAGGCCTGAACCGTTGGATATTACTTGTTGTCTTCGGTGATGGCTTTCGCCGCGGTCCGGCCGGAGACGAAAATTTCCACGATCGCGTTGCCGCCCAGGCGGTTGCCGCCGTGGATGCCGCCGGTCACTTCGCCGGCTGCGTACAGGCCGGGGATAATGTTGCCGCTTTCATCCAGCACATGGCGGTTCACGTCGACGACCACGCCTCCCATGGTGTGGTGGGTGGAGGGCGCCATCAGGCGGATCGTCAGCAGGGTGTTGTCCAGGTCGTAGGTGTCCACCTTATAGGTGCCATCCTCGTTCATTTCAACATTGCCGACAGTCCGGCTGGCGATGGCCTTGCCGACATCGGGATATTCACCCTGTCCCATCACGGCCATATCATAGGCGCGGATGGTTTCAATCACGGTAGCGGGATCCGCCTTGATGCCGAGCTTCTCAAACAGCTCGGGCAGTTCGGCGATGGTCCGGCGGTAATACCGGCCTTCATAGTCGCCGTCCGCCAGCTGCATGGGAGCAGGCATCATCTGGGCCGCATTGTAGAACTCCAGGAACACGCCCTTGGTACCATTGACTTCGATGCCGTTCCGGAATTCAGCCAGGGACAGCACGTCACGTTCGGAACCTTCATCCACGAAGCGGTGGCCGGTTTCGGGGTTGATCCAGCAGGCATAGTTGCCGCCGCCGAAGGCCAGGTTACCGTTGTCCACCCAGGAGATGGGCATCAGCTGGGTGAAGCCCAGGCCGGTGGTCGCAGCACCGACAGCCTGCGCCATCCGGATGCCGTCGCCCTTCAGGGAGGAGCGGTTGGTGGTCTTGGTCGCGGTGGACAGATACTCGGTAGACCAGTAGACGTTGTTCTCCAGCACCATATCGATGTTGGCAGCGTATCCGCCGGTGGCCAGCACGACGCCCTTCGCGGCCTTCACGGTCACGGGCGTTCCGTCATAGTAGGTTCCCTTCACGCCGGTCACACGGCCGTCTTCCAGGATCAGGTCGGTCACGGTGGTGCGGATCATGATGTTGTTCTTTTCGTTGGCCTTGTAAATCGTGGACATGGGTGCGGCAAAGTAGCTGCCCCAGCGTCCCATCTCGGGCTCGCCGTCGCCGTCCAGGTCGATGGTGGAGCCGATGAACTCGTTTTCACGATACCACAGCGCGCCGATCAGGGTGGGCTGGGTATTCTCAATGAAGGTAGCGCCCTGGTCTTCCAGCCACTCCTTCAGGCCCTGGCCGTCCTTGATGAACTGGCTGACCAGGTTCACATCGCCGTAAATCCACTGGCTCTTGTCCGCGCTCTGGCGCAGGCCGCCGTAGTAGGTCTGGAAGATGTGCAGGTTCAGGGTGGAGAACAGGGTCAGCTGGTTCTCGGCGGTGCCGGCATCCAGCTTGGGCTGCGCCCAGTCCAGATAAGCCTGAATCTCGCTCTTCAGCTCTTTCAGCACGGGCAGGTATTCGGCATGGACGCCGTGCTTGCTCAGCTCGAGGGCGTCACCGGCCACAAATTCATTGTCCTTGTAGTAGGCTTCATCAAAGGGCTCTTCGCTCCAGTTCAGGATCATTTTCAGCTCGTCGATGCAGCCCTGCACGGACTTCACCTTGTCATAGGTTTCACCGTTGTGGGCATAGACGCCGGTGGTGGCATCCGGATCCGCAGGATCCCAGACCAGGTAGGGCATCACGCTCTGATACTGTCCGCCGGAAACCAGGGTGTTGCCGCCGACTTCCGCGTTCTTTTCGATCACCAGCACGGTGTGGCCGTCCTGGGCCGCCTGGGCTGCCGCAGCGATGCCTGCGCCGCCGGCGCCGACAACCACGACATCATATTCCAGTTCCACGGGAGCATGGGCAGTGACTTCCTTCTTGGCGGCCTTGAAAGCATCCAGGTCGGAGCAGCCCGCCATTTCGGCAGTATCGTTCACCGCGCTGCGCAGGGCACGGCTGGTGAAGGTGGCGCCGGAGATGGCATCCACACCGGAGCCGTTGACTTCGATCATGTCCGGGATCATCAGCACAAAGGCCAGGTCTCCCACATGGCCGGTCTCGGCGCTTTTAACGACGTCGATAGAAGAGATGGCCTTGTCGGTGTAGGTCACGCTGATTGTCACGGGGCCGTTGTAGCCTTCCGCCGTGGCTTCATAGGTACCGGCTGTGAAGCTCAGTTCCTTGCCCGCGGGCGCAGCTGCAGCACTGCCGGCGGCAGCCTGGGCCAGGGCCTTTTCCACGGCTTCCTTGACGCCCGTGGACGTCAGGGTAGCGCCGGTCACGCCGTCCACCTCGTCAGCGCTTGCTTTGCCGACGTAGGCTTCCTGCAGTTCCGGAATCGCAGCGCCGCCGATCGCGGGCGTTTCGCCCTCACCGGTCAGCTCGATGGCCGTAATGACTTTTTCATCCACTGTGACGACTGCTTTGATCGCTCCGCCAAAGCCGTCGCCGGTTCCCTCATAGGTACCGGGCGTGAAGCCGCCGTCCGCAAACGCCGTCACGGACATCAGCATGCACAGGCACAGTACCAGCGCAAGAAGTTTTTTCATAGTTCCTCCTCCTAACCGTTTTGTGGTTTTTATCGGGCATCCCTGCCCTGTTCTTTGATTGTACCAAAAAAAGGGACTTCTGGCAACCTGCATTCGTTGCGCATCGCCCTTGTTTTTTGCGAAAAAGCCCCGAAGCCTGCTCAGGGCTTCGGGGCGATGGGGATTAGGAGGGATTACTTCGCTGCCTGTTCACCGGCGATACGGCCGAAGGTAAAGATGTCAGCGATGGCGTTGCCGCCCAGGCGGTTACCGGCATGGATGCCGCCGGTCACTTCGCCGGCCGCCCACAGGCCTTCAATGGGCGTGCCGTCCGCACGAAGCACACGGGTTTCGGTGTCAATGCAGACACCGCCCATGGTGTGGTGCAGGGAAGCCTTGCGGGGGCTGATGCAGTAGCCGACTTCGGGATTGGCGTCGATGGCTTCGATGTCGATGGCGCCGGCCAGGACTTCCTTGCCGAAATCGTCGTCTTTCTGGGCCGCCACATAGGCGTTGTACTTCTCAATGGTCTCCCGCAGCTTTTCCTCCGTGAAGGCGGGGGTGCAGCCGGCAGCAGCGGTCTGGGTCGCTTCAGCCAGTTCCTTCAGCGTGGAAGCGTACCAGATGTGTCCGCCTTCCACCATCGCGGCAGTACGGGCATCGTAGGGAGCGCCGGTCAGCTTTTCTTCGGGCTTGGTGATGTCGCCGCGGCCGGCATAGATGATGTAGAAGATGCCGCCGTCCAGCGCCAGGGACGCCTTCGCCAGCACATCGCGCTCGGCGTATTCGTTCACGAAACGGTCGCCCTTGCCGTCGATCCAGATCTGCTCAGCAGCGTCAGCCCAGATACCGTCG
>Ga0310690_10007438_pt1 | contig 14101 bp, 21 predicted proteins | sample AusTroGonzalo_MG_2_FD_207661 | JGI IMG/M metagenome (GOLD analysis project Ga0310690, IMG submission 207661) | Bovine rumen microbial communities from tropical cattle in Woodstock, Queensland, Australia - Gonzalo_04 (v2) (version 2) | ecosystem: Host-associated > Mammals > Digestive system >...
GCATTAGCTAATTCTTTAGATGTTAATTCCCCATTAATTACTTTTTGTACATATGGGGTTAATTTTCCATCTAACATTTGATTAACAGTTTTCCAATCTTCGTGTTTAATACTAACACGACCTTCTACTATATCTCTAAATCTTTCTGTATAATCTGGACCAAATAAACATTCTGCTATAACACTATGCGGATGCATTGAAGCTATATCCAATAATGCTACATTATAATATATTCCTGGTTCAGCATACACATATCCACCTTCACCAACTTCTTCTCCTTTATAAATAGATTTTCCATTTTCATATTTATAACCAGGAAAATATGGTAATAAACTTTTAGCAGGTCCATGTTTAATAGACATCATATCTGGACAAGATTTATCTAAAAATGCTTTTATATCTGGATGAATATCAATAACTGGTTCAGATAAATTTCTATAAAAGAACTGATTTTGTGGTGACTTTTCTCCTTTAAATATAATACGAGTTGTTAAAGAATTAGTTGTATCATTAACTGTTAATCCTGCTAAATCTGCTAATATTTGTCTAGCCAACCAATCAGCAGATAAATAATGCCATGCTGCTTCTGTAGCTATAACATCATTATCACAATATTCTGCAACTTCAATCCATTTTTCTTCAGGAACTGGTTGATCCCATGGTAAACCTAATTCTTGATGATGTATACCCATTTCTATTTCTAATTTCTTTAATGATTTCTTATTTCCAGCAGAAGCAAAGTCATAAATATCAGTATAACTTAAATTATATGCTTCTCCGAAAAATGCATTTCGTTCCCCATTTATTATTCTTTGTGATAGATTATATAATTGTTCATTATTATAACCCATTAAACGTGCGTATATGATATGATTATCATAACGTCGACAATTAAATCCAACTAAACGATATTTTAATAATTCTTCAATATCTTCTGATGTTGGATTAATCATTCTAATTACTTTATTATCTTCACCTTCTAATTTCCAATTAACTAAGAATAAATTTGGAAACACTTCTATATCATAAAATATAATTCTATCATCTTTTGAATTTATAGGAAGTGAAGATTCATCAGACTTAAAATGCATTTGTTTAACTAATTTAACACAATATTCAGATTGATTTGTACTATGTGCTGCAAACGCATATATTTCATTTTTCATATCAGAAATATCATACTTCAAACCTTGTTCGTATGCATCTTCTAATATTTTATAAATAAAATCAACACTTGGTTTAGTACCAGGATGAATTTCTTTATTAAGATTTCTTTCAATCAATCTTCTAAGTCCTTTTTCACTTTTTATAACATCAGAACTTACCATTTTCTTTTCTCCTTTCATTGGTAATCCAGAGCTTATACTAATGATAGGTAAATTATTACATTTCGTTAAACGTCTTCTTAATGAACTCTTACCTGTAAAAACTTTAATTTCTACACTATCAGCATATACTCTACTAAGTTTTGTTACATCACCATTATAAATATAATGTAAATGTATACCATTACCACTTTTTGATAATTCCGCGTAAGTAGCTGGAAAATTACTAATGGCTTCAATATTTTTTTCTAAAGATTTATTACCAGATTCATCTTTTATATCAAAATCTATAACAATATGATTTTCTGGAATCTTAACATAATGAGTTCTTGATGTATTAATATCTTTTAACGTGGTTTTTACATTGTCCCACTTTTTACTAGGGGATTCTTTATCAGAAGCATATTGTGCTGGACAATCAATACATTGTTTATCAAATATAGATTCTTGTTCTTTAAAATCTATAAAAGCATCTTCTTTTCTATATTCTATTTTTTCTTTTTTATCTTGTGTATCAAATAGTTTTGTTTTAAAACCAACATAATAACTTCTAACTCTAGAACCATCTTCCATATTAAAACGATCACTATAATTTATAAAATAATTTTTCAATTCTTCTTTAAATGCTCTTTGAGGTAATGGATAACTAACTTTTGCGTCATCACAATAAGTTTTATACATTTCCCAAGCAGCTTTTAATGTTGTTCCATCTTGCTTTTTAAAAATATGATAACTATCTATAATAAAATTATAAAAATCATTAGATGCTCCTAACATTGATGTTGGAACATAATCATCATAAGCGTTAGGATTTTCTAAATACACTTCTTTACAATGCCAAGCAATAGCACCTAATTCGAAATCAATCTTTTTAACAAGATCTCTATATTCTCTTACTCCTAATTTATTACCAGATGGGTGCACATCTATAAGTCTTCTTATTAAACCAGATTTACCATCAGTTATTTTTACAGGCTTATTAGTACCCATTAATAAAAAACATTTAAATCTATTAGCATATGTTGATTTAAATTTTTCATTAACAGTCATTAATTCATGAGATACTAAACTGTTTAATCTAGTATTATCTTCTATTTTTGATAAATCACCATCATGTTGAATAGCTACTAATGGATTAGATTTAAATGCTTCTAAAGCAAAAGAATTACTAGATGAACCTAAAGCTTTTGCATCAAATACTGAATAATATCCTTCAAATAACTTTTGTATAATATTTAAAACAGTAGATTTACCTGTACCTGCTGCTCCATAAAATACTAAAAATTTTTGAATATATTTAGAATCACCTGTTACAATAGCTCCTATAGCCCATTCTATTTTATGTCGTTCTTCTTCATCATAAAGAGTAGACATTAATTTATCATAGGAATCAATATTTCCTTTTTCTAAAGAATATGATAACTTTTTACTTGCATAATCTTTTTTATTAGTTTCTGTATTTGCAAATATAATATTTTCATCAAGCATTTCAAAAGAATCTCTTTTTTGTTTTTGACAATATTTATGCCATTGATCTATAGAACCACTACTAGAATCCCATGTATATAATATTTTTATATTAGCATCTGGGTGTTGTTTTCTATATTCTTCAGCATATTTTGTTAATTCTAAATCAATTATACTTAAAGCATCGTCTTCATTTGTAGACCATAATCCGATATTATCCATCCATATTGCATAAAAATCGCCGCCTCTAATCATCAAGTCTTGTGATTTCGGATATAAACGAAACTTAGGATATATTTCTACAGTGTTTTTAGTGGAACGAGTTGATATGATCAAGAAATCTACCATGTTTATCCTCCTTCCATTTTAAACTCCTTTATTAACTAAAAACCATTTAAAAACCAGCAAAGTTGAGTCCATATTTCATAATTACGTAAATCTTCTTTACATTCTGGAATATAAAACAATCCTCCTCGACCATTTCGTTCATAGCGTCTATTTAAAAACGTATGTATTATTTGTTCTGCCTGTCTTCTATCAAAACGTTCATCAGTCATCATATTTAATCCCATGGTTTTAAGCATAGACCAAAACCATTGTTTTATTCTATCACCATATCTCGGATCATCCATAATTTCTTCTTCACATCTGATAGATAAGGCGATCATCATTTCTAATACTGAACAAGGTCCATCCAAAATATCAAGAATGTAAATATAATCATTCTCGTCTTTGGTATTAGCAAAACGACGGCGTAAACATATTCCGTCGTATGCTCGATTGTAGTCCATATCAATAAGATATGTAAATTCTACATCGTGTAAGAACATAAATAATTTTTTGTAAGAAATACTGTCATGAGCTCTACCTTTACAAACATAATCATACAGCCAATCAAAATATTCATTTTTTATTTCGTTACTGAATGACATAATTTAATTATTTTCTCCTAATCATTAAAATCCTTTTCAGATTTCAAAATTTCATAATCGCATTTTTGATTGGAATTTCTTACATAAACTGCATCATCTTCGTAATCACCAAAATGCTTTAATGCGTCTCCTATTATTTTTGATGGGTCATTTACAACCTGATCAAAATCATCAGTCAATACTCCATCATTCCAATACATATATGATTTAGTATCATATCCATCTTTTTCACCAAATTCTTCTGGTGGTATCACACTAATCTTTTTATTATTAGAACTAGAAGATTTTTTCTTTTCAGAAGGTATTAAAGTTTCTTCAATATCTTTAATATCCTCAGAAACATATTTCATAGCATCTAGTGTGTCATTATAATGCAATTTAACTTCTTCTTTTATGTTCTCAACTTTTTCTTTTTCGACCTTTTTTTCTCTATTTTTGAACGTTTCAACAACTGATTGAATTTCTTCATCAGCTAATTCTTGATAATGTTTATCAACTAATTTCCAAGTGATAAAGGAACCAATAGCTGCGCCACTGATAAATATCAATAAATTTTTCATATATTAACTTCCTTTCTTATTATATTAAATCGTATATTACACCATCTACATTAAAATCTAATAATATGTTTTGTTCTAGTCCGTTTACAAATCTGCGATGAGGTTCGCAATTCTTGTAAATACCAAAATCAACATAATTATCGCCTATAGAATCTTTATTTTTTGGATCATAAATCCATCCAACAACTTGACCAGCTTTTGTTCTTGGTATGTCTAACATATCATATACTTCATTTAAAAATAAATGACCTTGACATTTTAATTTTTCATTTGCAAAATCTTGTTGTCTTCTTAAGAACATTAAATTAAATTCTGGATCTTTAGTAAAAGCTTCACAAGAAGCATCGAAAAATTTAGCATAATCACTATATCCTGTAATTACACCTTCACCATCAGTAGTTTTAACTACTTCTTTTTTCTCTTTTCCTTTTTCATCTTTAGTTATTATTTCTGTTGTTTTAACATTATATCTTAATTCATTATCTATTTCTTCTCCAAATCTTTCTACGACATTTGATCTATATCTTTTGAAAGATCTATCAATTATAGCATAAGCAGCCATTAAAGCAACATTTCTTTTCTTAAGAATTGTATGACCTGCTACTATACTAGTTATAGATAAAGCTCCCAAAGCAATAGCTGGTAAATATAATTTAAATAATTTAACACCTGTTTGTGTATACACAATAGTTAAATCTTTATTAGCATCTTCTTGTGTATATTCAATATCTTCAGCTTCTAAACATTCATGAATATTATCAACAGTTTTTCTTTTTTCTTCTAAAATATCATTAACTTTTAAAGTTTTTTTGCAAGCTATAACTGTACTTACAGTTACACCTACAATTCCTAAACCCATAAGAATTTCAGGACTATGTTTTTCTATTTTTAATTTACTATTATTTAAAAATCTTGTTGTACCATTAATTATTTTATCTTTCATATTCTTATTTCCTTTCTATTAATCTATTGGTATGGCTCTTGGCATTTTAATCATATAACCATCTCTAACACGTACTATTTGAGCATTTCTTATATTTGTCCACCCATATTTATTATCGGTATAGTTTCCTGTTATACCTACTAAATCATATAAATCAGCAACTCTAACTAATCCATAAGACTCGATTAATTCATCCATTCTAGCTAAAACATCTTCTGCTTCTCCACGACTATCTAGAATTATGTCATCATACGAATAAGCATTATATGTTGTTCTTGGTTCATCTCGTCTATATGAAGAACCTCCTCTATCATAATAACTTCGATAAGATATTTTATCGGCAGGAGAGCGTCCTCTACTTCCTCTAGTACCACCATATAAAATCATATCTATACCATCTGTTACAATGTCTGATATTGCCTTTTTAATTGCTGGTATTAATACCTCACCTAATACATATGATTTAATATTTTTAGCATCTTCAGATATAAATTCGTCTGTAAACTTTCTTAAAGAACTTTTCTTTTTAGTTATAACTTTTCCAGTTACAACTTTTTCTACTTTATGATCTTCCAATTTGCTATCAATATCTGCTTCTTCAACTTTAGATTTATTTGAATTCGATTTATAATCCATTTTATCCATTATATATCATCCTTTCATAATTTTAGTAAAAAAAAAGAAGCATCAGTAAATCTGACACTTCTAATTTTTAATATTATTCTTCTACTGATTCGTTTTGAGAATCATCAGACATTTCATCTTTTTGAAGTTTTTTCTTTCTCCAGAATAATACAGCTCCAACGCTTCCTGCAACAACACCTGCTGCAACAACAGCGATTTTACTTAACATTCCTTTCTTAGTTTCTTTTACTTCAATGATTTCATTATCGTTCATTCTTTTTTCCTCCTTTTCAAATCATCGTAATAGAAGATTTAATATATCTTCATTATAGAGTGTGAAAATCACGCGAATTTAAAACACTCTATCAAAATTTGGTTTTGGTGGTCTAGAATAATCAATACAAATACATGGTTCATCATTTTCAGCTAAACATGTATCGAAATCTAACTCTATTAGACCATCATCTATATTCCATCCAAGTCTATCACCATCTTTTACTGGATCTAAACCTATAGATTTATAGAATTCATTCAAAGATATATAATTCTGATGAGTTATACATCTATTTAATTCGTTTACGACCTTTCGTATATTATCTAAATCAGATCTGAAATATCTTCCTGATATAGAATCCTTTATCAAAGTATTACCTTTTGATGTTATTATTACTTGATTTTTTGATGGTGGGTTCTTATTTATTTCATCCTGATTCATTTTTTCGCGTATCACTTTTTCTTTTTTCTCACCTATAGTTTCAATAACTTTATCTCTATAAGTTAATAATGTACGTTCCGAAATAGCATACGCACTTGCTAATGCAGCACTTCTCTTACTATTTATATGACAACCACAAATGATAAATATAATACCACTAATACCAAAAGAAACAGCTGGTAGATACTCTTTCCAAGTAGTTTGAACTATTTCTTTATTAGTTAATTTATCATTAACCCTCTTTTCTTTATCCTTTATTAATTCTAAAGCTTTAGGTGTAGCATTTACAGCTAATATAGTTGATGTAATCATGTTACATAGACCTAAACCAGTTAAAATTTCAGGACTATATTTAGATAAAAATCTCTTAGATGTATTAATTACATTGGTTATTTTATTATTCATAGTTTACTTCCTCTCTTTGTATTATCTTATTTCTTTTAATTTTTTGTCTACTATTTCAGATACACGTTTGTCTAAATTATCATCATAGCGCTTATCTAGATTGTCATCAAAACGTTTACTTTCATATATCGATTTAGTAAATGATGCAGCTATTCCTAAAGTTAAAACACATACTTGAAACCAATCTACTTTACTTAGAAAATTTTTCATATTATCACTTCTCCTTTCTATATTATATAATCAAATGAGGCGGGTATGTTTGGTGATATGATCCAACAATCTACAGAACCTCCAACTATTGTTTGTTCATAATTGAATTCTAATTCATGCACGTTGTAAGGATCACATGTTTCTATATCTGCCCATCCCAATTGATAACCATAATCAACTGATGGAATGCCTAAATATTGATAATATTCATTTAAACATGCATAGCCTCTAGATATCAAAGCTTCTTTTAACTTATTTTCTGCTTGATAAACATTATCAAATGTTGATTTAAAGAATCTTAATCCTTCATAATCAAAAAATAGCACTTCATCACCAATAGGTTCATATTCTGGATCGTATTTAGCTTTAACTATTTCTTGTTTAGCTAAACTATCAGCTTCTTCAGAATATAAATCTCTAATATTATTTCTATACTGATTAAAAGCATTTTCTAATACAGTATAAGCTGAAATAATAGATGCTTGTTTTTTCTCATTTAAATATTGTATACTAACAATACATAAAATTGTAGATACACAAGATACAGCACATCCTATATAAGGAAACCATCCATATCTTATAATCTCCATTTTAGTTAATTTATCACCTTTTTCTTTTTCAGCATCTTTTAATAATTCAATAGCTTTTGGTGTTGCTTTAATAGCTAAAACAGTCGTTACTATAACACCACTAGAAGCTATTATAGTCATAATTAATGACGATCTTTTCTTTAAAAAATATTGAATTTTATTCATATTCCTATCCTTTCTTTTGAAAAATCTAGAGGATATGTTCCTCTATTTTTTCTTTCCTTTTATAATCTTTTTAAGTATCCATATTATTAATATTATACATATTATAACATCTCCAAATACTATAAATACGCCTGCTCCTAAAACACTCGCAAATACAGCTATAAAGATTAATAATAATATTAATATCAAAACTAATATTGTAAATAAAATCATAAAACTACATCCTTTCTCATTATACTATATGTTTTTTTCGCGAAAAACAAAAGAGCATTTAATGTTCTTTTCTGAATATTAAATATATAAAACCTGATATAATTGCTCCAATAATACCAAGTATTATAAATTTTGTTTTCTTTTTCATAAGCCTCCTTTATTAAACACCCCTTCATTATACAGAATGTATCTAACGCGAAAATAAAAACAATAGTGCAATTTCACTTTAACACTATAGTTTCTTAATTATTATTTTTTAATTCTAGGTATGAGTCCATTTAAAAAACCATCGCCTAATGTGCTTGTAACCGTTCCATGTTGATCAAATCTAAATGTCTTTATTATACCCCAAACACTAACAATCGTCGTTACACCAAATGTACTAATTGTAATAATATTACGAATCTTTTCTCTTTTATTTTCAGATTCAATTTCACGTTTTTTATTTAACGTTTCTAATTCAATCTCATCCAATTTTACAAGATCATCCAAAATATTATTTCTTAATTTTAACATGTGTTCACGTTGTGGTGATTGAGCATCAAGTACTTTTAGAATATCACAAATATCATTATATTCAGCCATTAGTAATTCTCTTGTTTTCATTTTTATCATTCCTCCTTTAATACAAAATAATTACTCATTATAGTCTGTGTTATTTTCGCGAATTGTAGCATTATGACATATTTTAAAAACAGCTTTTGTTTTCGTAAAATCTGATAAATCAGGTCTCGATATTCTTATTCGACATAAATTGCTTTCGTGATCTACTTCTATAACACCTATTACCATTTGAAAATTATAAACAATTTTAATAATAGACATTCCTATTATTATTCCTATTAAAATATAAATAATTTCCATAAAAATACCTCCTAAAAAATATAAGAGTATGTAACTCTTATAATCCATTAATTATAAAATCTAAATTCATATTAATTCCAGTTTTCATATAATTTAACCACGTTTTAATACCTTCCTTTTTATCACATTCTAATAACTTACATGCACCTATACAATTCATAAGACACACTAAAGATATTATTATAATAAATGGAAATAACAATATAGTTAAAGATATTTCTAATAAAAACCTTAAACAAATCATTAATATTTTCATAATTACATCCTTTCATTATATACAATGTTTTTAACGCGAAAATATCAATCTTCTTGATCGGGAACTAATATGTCTTCTAACATTTGTAAATTTGTTTTTATTTGATTAAAAACAATAGTGGAATCTATTCTTAAATCAGCTGGTATAATTTCGTTATAATTATCTATTTCTTTAATTTTATTAATAATTATTTCATATCCACCAATTAGATAATTAGTTTGTAATATTAGATTTTTTGCTTGCTCCATAAAATATAAAACTCCTTTCTTAAAATAAAAATAAAAAGGCTAACCTGGAGTATCGAACTCAGATTAGAGCGGTTTGATTTAACAAACTACATTCGTATCACACTACTTCCTTTCATTATATGCAATGTTTTTCGCGCGAGAAAAAGAAAAGAATCCATTATTTAGATCCTTCATATTTTTTTATATTATTTTCTAATTCCATTATGATAGCATTTTGTGTACATATTGTTTTCATCATAAAATCAAGTTCTTTATCAACAATTACTTTTAATTTTAATTCTTCAAGTAAATCATCTCTATCTTTTCTGATTTCATTTAAATCACTAACCAATATGTCATACATATTTCTCTTTTTCATAAATACTCCTTTTCATTATACTATATGTTTTCAACGCGAAAAATAAAAGTAAAAGACAAACTTTTACTTATCTGAAATATGTTGAACTTTAACTGTTGAATATATAGCATCAATCATAACTTGTCTTTGCTCTGGTGATAATCTTTTAGCATATACAGTTGATATTGCATAAAATTCATCTAAAAATTTGTCCATATTATCTTTTGTTAATAGACCCTTTTTACAAAAATCTGCACAACTATTCATTTTTTCTGCTAATCTCTTATTACTGCAAAAACTATATTTTACAACTTTAAATCCTCTTCTAATTTTCATATTTACATCCTTTCATTATATGCAATGTTTTCAACGCGAAAAATAAAAAGGCCATGTTTATGGCACGACCTTTTATTGTTTTTCTAAAGCATTAGCTTTATAAAATCCAGTTGTTCCAGTATTATCTCCAACTTGATATGGAAATGCTCTTCCAGGATATATCTTTTTAATATATCTAATCCATCCAATTCCATAAGCAGTATTCGCTGAGCCATCAGATGCTCCATTACCTGTACCAATTATTTTAACTTTATCGCCAACATTTAATACAGTTGGAGTTGGTTGAGGTGCAGGTTCAAATGGATGTAAATCTTCTTCAGCAACCCATCCTAATCCCCTATTAATATTATAAGGTTTAATAGCTTTAGCCTCATCGTTAACAGCGCTAATAACAGCGTCTAAATTTTCTCTAGATTGTCCAGGACCATTTCCATAGCTATCAGCATATAATACACCTGTAAATCTTAAACGATCTCCAGCATGATATTTTAATTGTCTAGGAGGTTCTGGTGTAGGTTCTGGTTTTACAGGTTGTACATATCCAACAGGAGCTATACATCCACGATATTTATAATTAGAATTTTGTCCCCAATTTCCATTTCCTTTATCTCTTGTTGATCGCCAAAAAGCACTTGAACCATATCCACTTTCAGAAGTTTTAATCTGAACTGGATCATAAACATCATTAACCCAAGTACATATAGCTACATGACCAGCACCATCATTTGAATTAAGAGTAGCTCCTTTTTGCCAAACCATTATACCACCTGGCATAGGTTTTTGATAAACACTTAATCCACTAGCAATAGCTCTTTCTATAAAATTTTCAGCATTACAATTTAAATGATATTTCTCATATCCAAAATCATGTTCTTCGTTATAAGCACCACATGCATAACCAACACAGTTAGCTAATACATTACATTCAGAATCAGTTGGTTTTCCTTGAATACACCAACTATATCCGCCATTAACATTTCTTATAAAATATTTATTACCAGCTCCTGGTTTAGTAGTTCTAAGATTCATATTCTATCACTACTCCTTCTTCAGTCATTTCTTCTGGTGTATCAGTATTTACAGTATCTTGAATACCATAAACTTCACCTTCTTCAGTCCCAATTCCTTCTTCTTCCATAATATAATTATTCTTGTATTCTTCTACAAGATCTTTATTATAGTCAGTTTCAATAACTTGTTCCATATTAATTCTCCTTTCTAATTATTTTTTAGTTATTTGAAAAGCATCATAAGTTCCACCAACACCTAAAGCTATGGCTAAACTTACAATTATAGCTGTTGGAGCATCATTAAATAATTTATAATATAATGCTATAACACCAGCTAATACTCCTATCAATATATTCTGTAATGGGATAAACTTTGATGGTACTACTCTATTTTTCATTATAGCACCAAGTACTCCTGTTACAACAGCTGTAACTACAGAAAATATCAATTCCATACTCATATAGAATCCCTCCTTTCTAAACATTACTATTTAACGTATATTCTTCTGTATCATCAATATCATAAACTTTCATATACAATTTATCTTCAAGAGCATTATATGTACAATCGAAATATTTATCATTTAATGTATTACCAAATATAGCTCTTTGATTATCAACACTACTAACTGAATCTCCAGTTTGTCCAACAGTCCAATAATCTTTCCAAATAGTATATATAGAATATTCGGTTTGACTATTTAAATATAATCCAATTTTAGTTTTACATAAAGATATAAATTCATTTACAGTCATAAATTACTCCTTTCTAAACATCTTCTATTTTTAATATTCCAGATATTTTATCAGCCATATGACTTATATATTGATCAATATGATCAGGATCTTCTTTTGTTTTATTATCTTCATTATATAATATACATAATGCACCAACAGGATATCCATCTTTATTTGTTACTTTATGACAATAAAAAGATCTAACTTTTCTTGCTTTCAATAATTCGTATGTACCAATATCTACATCTTTTATTTCTTCTATAGTACTAACTATACAATGACCTGTTCTATCAATTTGACTAATTGGATATCCAACCATTGCTCGAAATTGATTTTGAAAATCTCCCATAACCATTTTATATCCACGATTGACCGCTTCATTAGTCACACTAACTTTTAGAAATGAAACAGAATTCATATCTTTACCACCGTTGTGATAACGTGCTAAAAATGCACGACTAGATCCTAAATCTGTAACAGCTGTTTGCAAAAAAGATGTTATTGCATTATCTATAGTTGTAGCAATCATATCTTCTTCCGGTGTTAATACATGACCAGCAGAACATATTTTTAATTGTTCAAGAATCTTATTTAATAATTTGTTATTAAATTCTTCTTGATTTTTATTATTTCTTATAACTAAATATAAAAATATTCCAGCTATAACAACTAGAATACCTAATTCAGATATAGCTTTTGCTATTTCAATTCCTTCCATTTTTATCCTCCTATATTACATTTCTATGACAGTTAAATATGTTGCTCTATCATCTCCTAATATTTTAAATGTACCAGTAAAACCACCAGATACTGCTCCATAAATTACATCACCAGCTTGTAATTCACATAAACACGGAGCAGCATTAGCATGTAACAATTCTCCAACAGTATTTACATGATAATAAGCTTTTATCAATTCTGTATCATTTTTCATTACTTTAAAATCAAATTCAGAGGTTGTAAAAGAAGATTGCCATATAGCTACTTGCATTGTGATTAAAGCTGTCATATTTTTTTTAATTTTTATACCATTATTATAAACTTCTAAATTTGATCCTTTAGAAACAACAATTGCCCCAGAATTATTAAATGGTATTGTATAAGTTGCCCATGCCGTTGTATAATTAACATCTTGTCTACCATGAAGTCCTCTCGTCATAGCTGATTTATTTAAATAATTACAACTATATGTATCAGTGTCACTTTCTGTATATGTTCCTAGAATTTTATTTTCCGGAACACTACCTTGAAATACTTTTTTAATTTTCATATAAGCCGCCTCCTTTAATCCGTAGTTTTCGTATATTCAATAATGATTGTTACATTTTTATTATACCAATAAGCCGCACATTTCATTTCAATGTTACCATTCAAATAAGAACAAGACATATTATAATCAGGTTCCGAATGTTGAATAAACATTTGACGTCCGTCATTACCTTTATAAAATCCATATAAATTAACAACGGTATCCACATTACTTAATGATGCTACAGAATTCCATTGAGTAGCATTAGGAGTTGTTGTTTGGAACACTTTTCTATATATTGGTTTATCATCTATCCATGTACCTATTATTTTTTCATTAGTAGAATATACATAATCATCATCATATACTTTTTCATATCCTTCTGGAACTGTATTTCCATCATAATTCATAACTGCTCCATAAGGAACTGTATCACCACTAAATTGTATACCATCTATATATAATCCATTTTGAAAATCAGCAGGTAAACCAAATTCTATAAGGGATTGATTTGGACCAGCCTCTGATTTTTTACCAAATGCTATAGCTTTACCAGAAGCATTATAATGAATTAAATCGAATCCAGTACCTATTTCTTTTTCACGAGTAATATTAACTATCGAATCTGAAATATAAAATTCTATATCATATGATGAAGAATTACTTATATTTCCACCACCAAAAATATAGCTATTTGTATTAATTGTATTATCTTGCGTGGAAGCATCATATATTTTAATAGCTGTATTCGGATTATATTCTGAAGCAGATTTTAATTTATAATTTAATCTAACTGTAAATTCGTTTTGATCATTTATATCAGTTATACCACCAATTAATGTTATTTTTAAATATGTACCATCATCATCTAATGTTCCATTTTGAAGACATCTTTCAGCGTTATAACTAGCTAT
>Ga0310690_10007439_pt1 | contig 14099 bp, 8 predicted proteins | sample AusTroGonzalo_MG_2_FD_207661 | JGI IMG/M metagenome (GOLD analysis project Ga0310690, IMG submission 207661) | Bovine rumen microbial communities from tropical cattle in Woodstock, Queensland, Australia - Gonzalo_04 (v2) (version 2) | ecosystem: Host-associated > Mammals > Digestive system >...
GGATCTGCGCAAAGCCTGCGAAGCGGGCGCGGCCGTGGAACCGCTCCTGCGCCGGGTGCAGGTTTATCCGGGGGATGTGTGCTATATTCCCGCCGGATGCGTGCACGCCATCGGGGCGGGCATCACCCTCTATGAAATTCAGCAGTCGTCGGATATCACCTATCGCTTCTATGACTGGGACCGGGTGGACAGGGAAGGAAACCGCCGGGAGCTGCACCTGGAAAAGGGCCTGGCAGTGACGAATCTGAAGCTGGCCCCTCAGCCGGTTCGGGCGGAGCGTACGCCTGGTGTCAAACGGGTGCTGAACGAAACCTATTTTACCCTGGACCTTCTGTACGTGGAGGGCGCCCAGCCGCTTCCGCCGCTTCATGAGTTTGGGATGCTGACGCTCCTGGAGGGCCATCTGACCCTCCGGTGGGAAGGCGGCGCCCTGTCCCTTCGCCGGGGAGAGACCTGTTTCCTCCCCACAAACGCCCCGGAAATCACCCTCCATGGCGCCGGAACCGCCGCCCTGTCCATGCCGTCGTGACGATCTGTTCGAAACTGATTTCGAATAAAAATGATATTAATTCAAAAAGCAATTAAAAGAAATTCTGAAAATATTCGAAATGCAATTAGAAATAATTGACATTTTCCTCTTCTTACAGTATAATACAGGGAAAGAAAGCAGAGGAGGCGGTTCAGATGGCGGTTTTCTCTGAGATGGATTTGCTTGCTTTAATGCGAGTTCAGAATCCCTGGTGGCAGACGGGAAAAACGGATGAGAGGAAGGATTTACAATTTCATCGGGGGGAATATTATGTCTGTGAGCAGACATTCTGGCATACGTTGCGGAGGTTTCCTGTTCTGATTGGACCACGACGCGTGGGAAAGAGTACCATTGCGTATCAGATGATCGGCAATTTGCTGCGCTCTGGCATTGATCCATATCGTATATTATATCTCAGTCTGGATACATCTGCCCTGGAAGATGCTGGAATTCTGAGACTGCTCATGCTCTATCGAAGCCAGATCAGCCAGGCGGAAGATTTTTACCTGTTTGTGGATGAAGTTCAGAAGGATGAAGACTGGACAAGTGTGTTGAAATATATATATGATGCTTTCCCTTCCGCCAGAGCTCTTGCAACAGGCAGTGCGTCTTTCAGGATTGAAGGGAAAACACGGGAGACGGGGGAGGGGAGACTTCGGCCAATCAGGATTCCGACACTTTCCTTCTATGAATATTGCATGATGAAGGGGTTGGATGCACAGGAAGTTAAAGTGGAGGATGTCTTCCAATTGCATCAGGCGACGCTGGCTGAGCAATCCACCATCATGACAAAACTGGCTTGCTTCGAGCCTGAACTGAACAGATATCTTCGCCTGGGTGGGTTTCCGGAATATGTTTCTGTTTCGCAGGCAGATGAGTCTTACGCGCTCTCGCTGATTGAGGAAAATGTGATCAACAAGGCGGTTTATCATGATCTGACGACGACAGAAAATGTGAATCCAACGCAGATGAAGCATCTGTTTTCCTACCTTTGCAATACGACGTCTAATCTTGTGAATGTTGAAGAGATTTGCAGGGAAATGCGGGGAATCTCGAATGCCACAGTTGCCAAGTACATTGAGATTCTTGAAAGCGCGGGACTGATTTACCGTGCGGAACAGATGAATTCAGCAGGGAAGAAAATTCTCAAAGCCAGGAGTAAAATTCATATTGCGGATAGTGGAATTCGCGAAGCTGTGATGTCGGAGCTGCATTCTCCGGATGATCCGGTTCAAAAGGGATATCTGGTTGAATCAACCGCCTATAAGCATACGGTGGACTATTGCCGGTGCGAGGATCCTCACCTGAAGGTGGGATATATGATTCAGCCGGGAAAAGACAGGGAGATCGATATTGTAATATGTGACCAGTCCGGAATCCGACAGCTGGTTGAATCCAAAGTCAGAAATCAGAGCGCCATCCGGGACAGTGATCTGATAATTACAGCGGCGTTACCCCATCAACCCGGGTACGTCATCACAAAATCTTCGACTGATTACGGCCTGTCGAAACGGGAAAATACGACAATCTATCGAATTCCGGCCGTAACATACCTGTTTCTGCTGGGGCAGATGAAGTATAGCAAAAACAGGATGGCATATCAGCCGCCTGCACTCGACGGAGAAGCGCCAAAGGGAAACGCTTGACAAAACGCCGGGAATCGGGTATGCTTTTCACAGTGAGAGGAAAGGAAGGTTTACGGGCTGATGAGAATTCGCAACTGACATTCGGCAGAGACGGGTCTCCCGGGCAGTGCTTCGGGAGGAATGTTGTTTTGCCGTTTGGAGGTTGCGTGATGCGATGCCAGACGTGTTTTTGCTGTCGTTTTCTGCGCTCCTCCGCGGCAAGGGAGGAGCGTGTTTGATATGGCGAAATGTTTGCTGGAGGCGGAGGGGCTCCGCAAATCCTTTGGAACCAAAAAGGTGATTGACCTGGAGCGGCTGACGGTATATGATGGGGACAGAATCGGTCTGATCGGGGAAAACGGCGCAGGCAAGACGACGCTGCTGAGAATGCTGGCCGGGGAGGCGGAGCCGGAGGAGGGAACTATCCGGCGCCTGGGCTCCGTGGCGTTCATCCATCAGCAGGGCGCGGAAGCGGGAGAAGCCGACGGGGAGATGCGCGCGCTCTTCCGGGCGAAAGAAAACCGGGAAGGCCTCTCCGGCGGGGAAATGACGCGGAAGAGGATCGCCTCGGCGCTGTCCGCCCGGCCGCAGCTGCTGATGGCGGATGAACCGACGACGGATCTGGATGAGGAAGGGCTGGCGCTGCTTCGGAAACAGCTGGCAGGCTTCCCGGGCGCGATGATCCTGATTTCCCACGATCGGTCGCTGCTCCGGTTGCTGTGCGGGCAGATCTGGTATCTGGAGGACGGGAAGATCACCGTTTTCCCCGGCGGATACGATGCCTTCATGGAGGAGAGAAACCGTCAGCGGGAACGCCAGCGCTTTGAATATGAGCAGTACAAAACGGAGCGGAAACGCCTGAAGGAATCCGCCCAGCGGATGGCGGAGAAAGCGTCTTCCGTCCGAAAGGCGCCTTCGCGCATGGGAAACTCGGAAGCCCGGCTGCACAAGCGGGAATGGACGGACGCGGTGCTTCAGCTCAGCCACGAGAAGCGCACCATCCAGAACCGGATGGAGCGCCTGGAGGTGAAGGAGAAGCCCCGGGAAATGCCGGAGATCCGGATGAAGCTGGGAATGACGACGCCGGTGGAGGCCCGGAACGCGCTGAAGGTCCAATGCGACGCGCTGGCGGTGGGCAAAACGGTGCTGCTGAAGGACGCGGAGCTGGTTTTGCCTACGGGAAGCCGAACCGCCCTGATGGGCGCCAACGGCTGCGGAAAGACGACCCTGCTCAGGGCGCTGACCGGGGAAACCGAAGCGCCGGTTCGCTTTGAGGGAAAGATTCAGGCCAATCCTGGCGCGCGGATCGGCTGGTTCGACCAGCACCATGAAAAAACGCTGGATCCGGCAAAGTCCGTGCTGGAAAATGTGCTCGAGGCTTCGGTCCAGCCGGAGAGCCTGGCCAGGACGGTGCTGATTCGCCTGAATTTCAGGCGGGAAGAGGTGTTCAAGCCCGTTTCCGTCCTGTCCGGAGGGGAACAGGCCAAAACGGCGCTGGCCCGGCTGCTGGTGATGGACTGTAATGTGCTGATCCTGGATGAGCCCACGAACCATCTTGATCTGTTTACCCTGGAGGAGCTGGAAAGGCTTCTGGCGGATTATGGCGGGACGGTTCTGTTTGTCAGCCATGATGAGGAATTCATCCGGAAAACGGCGACCCGGATCGTCCGGTTTGACCGGAAGCGGCTGGAGCCCTTTGAGGGAACGCTGGAGGAAATGAAAGCGGCCCGGGGGAAAGCGCCGGCCAGGGACGATCTCCGGCTTGCCGTCTCCGCGCTGGAAATGCGCCTGGCGGCCCTGTCCGGCAGGATGGCCGCCCCAAAGAAGGGAGACCGGGCGGAGGTGCTGGAGGCGGAATATCTGGCATTGAGTACCCGCCTGCGGGAAATGAGGCAGGAACTGCACTCAACGAAGGAAACATAGATGAAAGCGCCCCCCCCGCCAGGGGAGAGCGATAAAGGAGGATAAAAAACCATGAATCCCATTACCAAAGCGCAGGTAGATACCTGGTCCGATTCTTATCAGCGGTCCGAAACCCGTCAGCTGGCCACGCTGGCCCTGAGCAAAACGGGGGTGAATACCGCCGCGTACGCGCCCGGGGCAGGCTTTGCCCTGCGGCAGAAGTTTTCCCTTGAGATTGAAACCCTGCCCGTCACCAACCAGAAGCACAGCGGGCGCTGCTGGCTCTTCGCGGCCACGAATGTGCTGCGGGAAAGAATTGCGAAGCGGCTGAATCTGGAGCAGTTTGAGCTGAGCCAGAGCTATCTGGCGTTCTGGGATAAGTTTGAACGCTGCAATTTTTTCCTGGAAAGCATGCTGGAGACCGCCGCTTTGCCCACGGACGACCGGACGGTCTCCTTCATCCTGCAGACAGGCGTGCATGACGGCGGACAGTGGGACATGTTCGCGAACATTGTGCGGAAATACGGCGTGGTGCCGAAGGATGTCTATGACGAGACATTCCAGAGCAGCGATACGCATGAGATGAACGCGGTGATGAACCGGAACCTGAAGATCTGCGCGGCGAAGCTGCGGAAAATGGCGGCTGCCGGGGCGGGAGAAGCGGAAATCCGGGCGGAGAAGGAACGGATGCTGGGCGCTCTCTACGCCTTCCTGTGCAGCTGCTATACGGAACCGCCGAAGACCTTTGATTTCGAGTACACGGATAAGGATAAACACTATCATATCGAAAAGGGATACACCCCGCTGAGCTTCTGCGAAAAGTATGTGGGCGATCTGCTGGAGAAAACCGTCAGCATCATCCATGCCCCCACGGCGGACAAGCCCTGGAACAAAACCTATACGATCCGCTTCCTGGGCAATGTGGCGGGCGGAAGGCCGGTGAAGCATCTGAATCTGGAACTGAAGGATTTCAAGGATGCGATCATCCGGCAGCTGAAGGCCGGGAAGGTGGTCTGGTTCGGCAGCGACGTCGGAAAGTTCGGCGATCGGGAAGCGGGCTTCTGGGATGACCAGCTCTTTCATCTGGAACTGCTGACCGGGCTCGATCTGGCCATCAGCAAGGAAGACAGCCTGAACTACGGATACGCTGCGATGGATCACGCCATGGTGATCACCGGGGTGAATCTGGATAACGGAATCCCCACCCGGTGGAAGATTGAGAACAGCTGGGGCGATGAAAAGGGCAGCAAGGGATATTATATCTGCTCCGACAGCTGGTTCAACGATTATGTATTCCAGGCAGCCGTGGAGCGGGAATTCCTGGGGGATCTGGCCGTCTTCGCGGATCAGGATCCGATTGAGCTGGCTCCCTGGGATCCCATGGGAACCCTGGCGGAATGAGCATCATTGTAACGGTTCAGTCATCGCCCGCGCGCGCGGGCAATGACTAAGTAAGTTTCGATCAGCGTTTCCATGATGATCAGGAGGTGCGTTATGACGCGAAAACGAAAGCGATTTCAACCCATGGCATGGTTCCTGATTGCCGTGGTGTTTTGCTTCGCCTTCGTGTGCTCCTGCGTGTCCCCGCGGGCTCAGGCGGCTGCGGAAGCTCAGGACGGCGAGCCCCTGACGGTAGGCGTTCCCACGGATCGCTGCCCGATCTTCTATCGGGATCCGGAAACCGGTGAGCCCGTGGGAATCGGCGTGGATCTGATGCGCTTCGCGGCGGAGGAGGCCGGGTATCGGGCATCCTTCCGGTTTGTGGAGGAACCGAACCTGAAGGAAGCCCTGGACAATGAAGCCTATGATATCGTCATGCCCTTTGGCAGCGCCATCACCAGCGCCGGCGGGCAATCGATCGTCGTTTCGGAAAATCTCATGCAAACGCCCTTCACCCTGGTAACAAAGGGGAACCGGGAGCTGCCGCCGCTGGATGACCTCCGGGTAGGCATGCTCCGCTCTCTGAGCGGCGGCATTGATACGCTCCATCAGCTTTATCCGGGCATGGAGATCAAAGGATACGAAACCATGCCCGAAAGCGTGGCGGCGCTCCGGGACGGCGCGCTGGACGCGCTCCTGCATAACTCCTATGTCTGGAGCTACGTGCTGCAAAAGCCCTCCTATCGCGATCTGACGGTGCAGCCCTCCACTGTGTTTTCCATGGACTTCCGGGCCGGAACGCCGGATACCCCGGAGGGCCGGGAGAGGATCGCCCGCCTGAATGAGGGAATCGCGAAGCTCAGCGACACCCGGCGTCAGGCCGTGATTCTGGATTATACATCCCGGAGCCTGTACCAGTACGACTTTTCAGACTTCTTATACCAGTATGGGCTGGTGATTTTGCTGGGCGTGCTTCTGGTTGCTGCGATCATCATCATCGCGGTGCAGAAAAACCGCTCCATCCGCCTGGAACATGAGAATAAGATCCGGCAGCTGCTCGACTATGATCTCCTGACGGGCGTTTTCAGTATGAACGGTTTCCGCAAACGGGTGGAAGAACTGCTGCTCGCGCATCCGGATACGCCCTACTTCCTTTCCTATAACAATATCCGGGATTTCAAGTTTATCAACGCCAGCCTTGGCCGGGAGGCGGGGGACGAGCTGCTCAAGTTCTGGATGCAAAAAACGTTGGAGAACCTTTCCGACGAGGAGGCTGTCGGCCGGATCACGGCCGACCGTTTCGCCGTGCTCCGCCATATCGGGGGAGAAGAACAGATGCGCGCGGACGAGAAAAACGTTTTCGAAGCCATCCAAAACTTCTTCATCCGCCAGGGAAAGGAGAACCGCGTGCAGATCTGCAGCGGGATCTACGTGCTGACGCCGAAGGACTTCCGGACGATCGACGTGGATCATATGCTGGATCTGGCCCGCGTGGCGGAAAAGAAGGTGCGCACCAGTCGAAATGGCGATTATGCGTTCTATAATCCGGAGCAGTGGGAGAGAGGAAAACGGATTTCGGATCTGATCAATTTCCTTCCGACAGCCCTTTCCTCCGGGGAAATTCAGGTCTGGTATCAGCCCCAGGTCAACTATGTGAAGGGAAAAATCATCGGCGCGGAGGCCCTGTGCCGCTGGGATCACAGCAAACTGGGCTGGCTGGGGCCGCCGGACTTTATTACCACCCTGGAGGAGGCCGGCCTCATTTTTGATCTGGATGCTTATGTCTGGGACAGGGTATGCCAGGATCTCCGCCGCTGGAATGAGCAGGGACATCACAGATCCGTTTCCGTGAATGTTTCCCGCAATGATATTCGCGACGATCGGGATATTTCCGGACACTTCCGGCGTCTGATCGAGACCTATGGGCTGACGCCCGATCAGCTCCGGATCGAGATTACCGAGACGGCCTATGTCGAAAACGCGGAAATGCTCATCGGCACGACCAAAAAGCTGCGTGAATATGGCTTCCAGGTGGAAATGGACGATTTTGGCAGCGGCTACTCCTCCCTGCATATGCTCAAGGAGGTGCCCGTAGACCGGATCAAGCTCGATCTCCATTTCCTCACCGCGTCCGGAGATTCGGAAAAATGCCGTACGATTGTCAGCTGCATGATCAACATGGTGCATTCGCTTGGAATGGAAATGATCGCCGAGGGTGTGGAAACGATGGAGCAGGCGCGCTTCCTCCGCAGCCAGGGCTGTTCCGAGATGCAGGGCTTCTATTTCTACAAGCCCATGAAGGTTCAGGAATTTGAGCGGGTCATAGATGGAATCTGATTCCTCCCCAAAAGGAGAAATAACCCTCCATATCCGTCCCTTTCCGATCTGTATTTCAGGCGCTTTCCATGCTATCATGGTCTCACGATCAGGAATCGGCAGGAAGAACAGGGAAATGCAGAGGAAGGAGAATGGCAGATGACGATGGTGGCGGCCGGCCTGGTGATTGCTTTTGCGGTCTATATTTTCAGGAATTACTGGTGGCGGATGATCCAGGCCAGGCGGTATGGAACCGAGACGGAGGCCTATGTCAGCCGGATTGAGGAAGAAGTCAGGAGGGCGAACGGGGCGGAATTCCCCCAGCGCTTCTTCTACGTCATCTTCCCGAAGGAGAACGGCCTGCAGAACGAGGCGAGGCTCCTGAATCCAAAATCCTCGCTGGTTCCCGGCAGCAGCGTCAAAGTCATGTATCTTCCCGAGCGGGCGGATGTCGCGGTCCTTACGGAAATCGAAAAACGATGAGCGGAGACGTTCATCGTTTTTCGTTCGGGGGAACCAAACAGGTTTTCTCGTTCGGCCTTACGGAGGCAATGATTAAAGCCCGCTGTAATACCGTTCCAGCTCCTTCTGGCAGCACAGGAAAACCAGCCGCATGTTCGGATCAAACTGGGTGCCCATCCCCTCGAGCATAATCTGAGCCGCCTTTTCAAAGCTCATGGGTTCCTTGTAGACCCGCTTGCTGACCAGTGCGTCATAAACGTCCGCGACCGCCATGATCCGGGCTTCCACGGGAATCATTTCGCCCACCAGGCCATCGGGGTACCCTTTCCCGTCCCACCGTTCGTGATGGTGACGCGCCAGCCGGTAGGCGGTCTGAACGAGGCTTTCCTCCTCCACGCCGTCCAGCAGGATCTTCACCATCTGACCGCTGAGCGTGGAATGGGTCTTCATGATGGCATACTCTTCCGGCGTCAGCCGGGCCGGTTTGTTCAGGATGGTGGAGTCGATGCTGACCTTCCCCAGATCATGCATCGGCGCGGTGCGCACGATGTCTCTGGCCAGGGATTCGCTCAGCGGGAAAAGATTGTTTTTCAGAATCTCGCGGACCAGAATTGCGACGATGTCGCTGGTGCGCCGGACATGGCCGCCGGTGTTGCCGTCGCGGTTTTCCACCATGTCCGCCATGCTCAGGACGAGTTTTTCCTGCATCGCTTCAATATTCCGGGTTTTTTCTGTAACCTCCTGATTCAGCTGCGTGTTATAGTCGGTCAGGTTTTTCAGGTTCTGCTTTTCCACCGTGGCGTCCCGGATATCGATCAGGTAACCGCGGACCGCGCCGCCTTTGCGTATCGAAAAGTCGGAAATTTCGTAGGCCAGGATTCTGTCTCCGGAGGGAAACGAACCGGTGGCCACGATGTTGTCCGCATAGTTCCTGATCAGCCGGGTGAACCGCTTCCCGATTTCGCTGTCCTTCTGGAAGGAACCGTCGATCCGCTGCTTGCGCAGCTCCGGGAACAATTCATAGCCTTTCTCATTGGCGCCGAGGAACTTTCCGTTCACGCTCACCGCCACGCATCCCCGGCCCGCGTTGGCCCGCTGACTCTTCGCGATCAGGCCGGAAACGTTGTGCGAATGAACCTGGTCGTATGTCGCGGTCAGCAGCACCTGGGCCAGCGTGTACAGGAAGGGGAGGCTGGAAAACTCGGCGTTCAGCGCGTTGTCAAGGATACTGATGACGATCCATGCGCCGGCGAAAGCCAGATAGCCTGCCAGCGAGCGCCGGGAATAGTTTTTTTTGCGGGAGATGATGATGGCGACGAGGCACACGATCAGGATGATGACCGCGAGCAGGAACGCGTATAGTTCAAAAACCCGGAAGCTGCCGACCGGCTGCGAGGCGTATCCGTCTTCGGTGCTGATTATTTCCACATATTCGGCGCTTCTCACGTTATGAAAAACCTGCCATGCCGGAAACAGCAGGACGGCGACCGCACCGTATACGATGGCTTTCATCCACAGGTGCGCCCGGATGCCGATACTGCGCAGCATGGAAAACAGGATCACCGCCAGCAGCAGGGAAGTTCCGATTTCGATCAAAGTGATCAGCACCAGCGCGGCTTCCGGGGAGGAAACCTGTGTTTTCAGCCAGTAAGCCATGATCAGGAAGGGGAACAGCAGCGACACGGCTCCGTCGTGGACGTCGATCTGATCGTAGTTTCTCAGCGCCATGACGATGGTGGCCAGAACCGAGATGATGAGGCAGCAGCCTGAACCGATTATCATCATCGATTTATATCCTCCGTGGCGATTTTCCCCACCGGCGCGGGATCCGCGATTCGCTGATCGATCTCGAAGTATACTTCCTGCCAGGCATCGGCGGATTGAACGGTCTTCAGCCCGGAAGCCATGCAGCTGAGCAGGCTCCCGGCGATCTCCAGATCAAGCCTGGGTATGATCTTCTCGCCCTTTCGTTCTGGAATCCTGTCGGAGGGCGCCGCGTGGTCCGAAGCGGATCGTACGGAAACCAGCAGATGGACCGTTTCATCTGTCGTCTTTCCGAAAACGGAGAGCCTGACACTGTCCTGTTCGTTCCGGTGGATCGCGTTGGACATCAGGGAAACGATCACTTCTTTCAGCCGCCCGGCGTCTCCCCATAGCGCGTCCGGCAGCGTCTCCGTCGTCTCCAGCTCCAGGCGAATCCCTCTGGTTTCCGCCGCCGGACGAACGGCGGCGAAGGTGTCCGCAACCAGCTGCTTCAGCGAATAACGTTCCTCCACGGGCCGGGTTTCTCCGGTTTCCATTCCGGCGCGATCCGCCATCCCGTTGATCAGCAGGAGCATTCTTTCCGCCATGCCGTGAATCTGTTTCGCCTGTGCCTGCATTTTTTCGGGATCGGTTTCCCGCATCATCTCTTCGTCCAGAGCGAGCAGTTCTCTGACCGGCTCCTGCAGGTCCCGGGAGGCGCCGGACAGGAAGGCGCTGTTGGCCAGGCTGACGGATTCAGCCTTTGCCAGCCGGTCTGCGATTTTCTGCATCTCGTTTCTTTCGTCGTTGATGTCCTGCACGGTGAAAATGACGTTTTCCGGCCCCCTGTCCTCCGTGCGATCCATGGCGAAGAAGCGAATGCTGCACCATCCATAGTGCTTTCCGTAAAAATCATAGACGATGCTGCTCCGCTCCTTCAGCCGCTCCGGCAGCGTATCGAGATTTACGAACTCCACCGCCGCGTCCACGTACGCCTCCGCGGCGTCTTCCCGCACCGCGGTATACAGCAGTTCCTTCGCGCTGGTGTATTTCATGCGAAGCTCTTCCAGATAATCGCCCGCGGAAACCGGGGTGATTTCCCCCGTGGGCAGGTTGATGAAGTAGATCACCTTGTATAGTTCCGACATGCCGGAAAGCCCGGATTTCCGCATTTCCAGCTGTTTCTTCGCATTCCGGAAGATATAGATGCTGGTTCCGTACATCACCGCGGACAGCAGGCACAGCGAGGTCAGCACGATGAATACGATGAAGCTCCATCCCTGTGAAAAGTTGCGGTGGAAGTGAAGCGTCAGGGTGTAATCCGACAGATCCAGTTCGTCCAGGTAGTAGAAGATCAGGCCGATTGTGACGTTTTCACCGTGATTGAGCGGCATTTCCATGTTGTGCTGGTTCGGGTGATAGATCAGGTAATCCCCCGGCTGCAGCGGAATCAGCAGATCTCCGTCATACTGATATTTCAGCGTCACCTCGTCCAGCCGGTAATCCTGTAAATTCAGCCGTTGTACCGTTTCCTGCTCCGTCCCGACAAACTGGTGGATCTCCATCTCGCCGGTCCAGGCCTGGTTGATAAAGCAGTCGCCCGTGATGTTGATCCGCAGCCCCCATTCCAGAATGGTGTCCCCGCTGTTGTTGAACAGGGTGCCGTCGATGGTTCTGCCGGTCAGATCCACCGTCCTTTCCTCCGTCAGCGGATAGTCCCGCTTCTGCCAGCTGCTGGTGCTGCCTTCCCTTGCGTCGATGTCCATGTAGGCGCTGCTGCCGCTGTCCTTCCCCTGAACGGTCAGTTTACGCTGGTTGAACGTTACCAGTATCTGAACGTGCACGATGAACATGATCAGCATCGCGATGAAGCAGATCATGGTGATCCGTCTGAGAACGGTCTGATCCCTCATAAGCAAATTCCATGCCGGTGCGGCGCCGACAAAACAGCCAGGAAAGCGGAAACCGCGGAATTTCCCGCCTTCAGGGAAACCGACGCATGTATTCTATCTTTTTACGCCGTGGAAAGTCAAGTGATTTTTTGCTCCCGGTACCGTTTGCAATCTGCCCGGGAAACTGGTAGAATGGAACCATCAGGGGAAGAGTAAAGCGCATCGTCTTCGGCGCTGGGATTTTGAAGAAGGAGGAAAAATCGAATGGCAGGTCCGGGAGGCCCGAGAGGCCGGGCGATGTTTCTGACAGAGGAAGAAAAAAAGAATACACCGAAGGTGACAAAGGAACTGCTTTTGAGGGTTTTTTCCTATTTAAAGCCCTACTGGAAGCAGCTGTGCCTGGTCTTTTTGTGCATCATCGTCGCGTCGGTGTGCAGCCTTTTTCCCTCGATTCTGACGGGAAATATCATCGATGTCCTGACCGGCAAGAATGTGGGAGGCTGGTTTGGAGAGGGGCTGTCCGCGCTGATCCGGCTGATTCTGGTTTCGCTGGCGCTCCATTTCGCCTCCAATCTGATCGGCGTGGGGCAAACCTATCTGAACAACTGGATTTCCCAGCATATTTCATATGATATGCGAAATCAGATGTATCGTCATCTGCAGAAAATGTCGCAGCGTTTTTTCACCACCGCGAATCAGGGGGATATCATCACGCGGATGACAAGCGATATCTCCGGCGTGGAAACGGTGGTCAGCAACACCTTTTCCAGCATCCTCTCGAATATCATTACGCTCATTGTGGCGCTGATCGCCATGTTCCAGAAAAACTGGATTCTTGCGCTGATTGGGATCGTTGTTGTGCCGCTTTTCACCCTTCCGACCCGGATGGCCGGCAAAACGAGATGGAAGCTGGCCGGTGAGGCGCAGGCATGTAATGATGAAATCAATGGAATCCTGAACGAAACCCTGTCGGTCAGCGGTCAGCTGCTGGTGAAGCTGTTCGGCAGGGAGAAAACGGAATATGAACGCTACAGGGAAGCAAACGACCGGATGATCAGGCTCAGAATCAGGGAGCAGATGGCCGGGCGATGGTTCTTCATGCTGCTGAGCACGCTGATGACCATCGGCCCCATGCTGTTATACCTTGTCGGCGGCATCTTGATCATGAAATACAACAGCGATCTGACGGTGGGCGATATCACGGTGCTGGTTGCGCTGCTGGGAAAAATGTATGGCCCGGTGAACAGCCTGCTGAATATCCAGGTGGACTGGATCCGGTCCATGGCGATGTTTACCCGGATCTTTGAATATTATGATATGAAGCCGGAAATCGACGATAAGCCCGACGCAAGGGAACTGACAAACGCAAAGGGCGAGATCTGCTTTGACCATGTCAGCTTTTCTTATGATGGCGACCGGATGATCCTGAAGGATATCAGTTTCACCCTGCACAGCGGGGACTGTATCGCGATCGTTGGTCCAAGCGGGAGTGGAAAGAGCACCATCGTGAATCTGATTCCCCGCCTGTGGGATGTGACGGAAGGCGCGGTTTCCTTTGATGGGACCGATGTGCGCGATCTGACGCTGCATTCGCTCCGGGATGAAATCGGCGTCGTAACACAGGAAACCTATCTGTTCAACGGGACCATCAGGGACAACCTGCTGTACGCGAAACCTGAGGCAACGGAAGAGGAAATGATCCAGGCCTGCAGGCAGGCGAATATTTACGATTTTATTGAGCGCCAGCCGGAGGGGCTGGATACGGTGGTTGGAAATCGCGGCCTGAAGCTGTCCGGAGGGGAGAAGCAGCGGATTTCAATCGCCAGAGCGCTTTTGAAGGATCCGGCTTTACTGATTTTTGACGAGGCGACCTCGGCGCTGGATTCTATTTCGGAGGCTGCGATTCAGAAGGCGATCAATCCGCTCATCGAACAGCGCACCTCCATTCTGATCGCCCACCGCCTGTCTACGATCCTTGCGGCGGATGAGATTCTGGTCGTTAAGGATGGTCAGATTGTGGAACGCGGAAAGCATCGGGAGCTGGTAAGCGCCGGCGGAACGTATCAGGAACTGTATGAGACGCAGTTCAGCAAAGCGATGGAAGGCGCTGAATAACGCGCTTCTGCCAGCGCCACAAAGGAGGAGGGGTCAACCTGTTTACAGTGAATGGAACGAAAGCAAAGATCATTGCTGCGCTCGTGGCGTTGATCGTTCTTGCGGCCGGCGTCTATGTGACCTTTTTTCAGTCCC
>Ga0310690_10007441_pt1 | contig 14098 bp, 13 predicted proteins | sample AusTroGonzalo_MG_2_FD_207661 | JGI IMG/M metagenome (GOLD analysis project Ga0310690, IMG submission 207661) | Bovine rumen microbial communities from tropical cattle in Woodstock, Queensland, Australia - Gonzalo_04 (v2) (version 2) | ecosystem: Host-associated > Mammals > Digestive system >...
AAAACTATACTGAAAGAGGGATAAATGAAATGAAGAAGCGTTTGTTTCCCTACGGCGGCATTATCCGCATCAGGTTCAACGGGTCTGATCTCAGCCTTTCGGCACCCCTTTCAAAACGGCGGCAAAAATACATTTTTTTCGAACATCATCACTATCGGCATGAAGGCGACAGAGAAAAGTGTATCTTTGCCACTTGAAAATAATGAAGATGAATCACCGGATTGCGAAAGGATTTGACCTGAAACTGGCAGGAGAAGCCGCTGACCAGCGGATGACACTGCCGATTTCCGACCGTTGTCACGTACGGCCGGCCGATTTTCGTTGGCTTCAACCCAAATTGCTGGTTCAAGCGGGAGATTCCGTGCACATCGGGACACCGCTGTTCTGCGACAAAAAGGACGAGCGCATCGTCATCGTATCGCCTATGGCAGGCACGGTGCGGGAAATCGTGCGCGGAGAAAAGCGCGTCATCAAGGCCGTCGTCATTGACCGAAACCCTGCCACCGACGCCTTCGCATCTGTGGAGTTCGAGCATCCGACCGATAGCCAATCCATTCGTAACCTATTGTTGCAATATGGATTATGGCCTTGTCTGCGGCAACGGCCCTACTCCACCATTCCCTCGCCTGACACCACTCCCAAAGCGCTGTTCGTGCCTTGTTTCGACTCACACCCCCTGGCTCCCGATTTCAACATCCTGCTGAAAGACAAAGAGAATTTTTTCCTGCAGGGGTTGGAAATAGTCCAACGCGCGGCGGGGGATGTGCCCACGCACCTCTGCATGCGCGATAATGCTGACAACCAGCTGTTTGAAAAAGCCACCAACCTCCAAAAACACTATTTCAGCGGTCCTCATCCGGCCGGCAATGTCGGCACGCACATCCACCTCATCGACCCGATAGACAAAGGCGAAACTGTATGGTATATCGACCCGCAGGACGTTGCGCGAATCGGCGAATTCTTCCTCAACCATCGGCTGCACTTTATGAAAACGGCCGCTTTGACAGGTCCCGCCGTGAAACATACGGGCTATTTCACCACCGTTTACGGAGCTGACCTCTCCGCTCTTCTCTCAGACAATCTTATAGATGAGAATGTTCGGATTATCAGTGGCAATGTATTGAGAGGCAACATTTTAACAGAACATCTCAGTCTTGGTTTCCACGACCGACAAATCACTGTCATCCCTGAAGGTGGGAAACGGGAATTCCTCGGATGGCTGCTGCCCGGCTTCCGCAAATGGAGCCACTCGCACACCTATACCGCCTGGATGACGCCGAAACGCCATTTCAAAATGAACACTTCGCTGAACGGAAGTCGCCGCACATTCATGCTCACCGATGTTTACGACAACGTGTTTCCCCTTGATTTGATGCCGCTGCAACTTCTTAAAGCCTGCGAAATCAAAGACATAGAACAGATGGAAGCGTTGGGCATCTATGAAGTGGACGACGAGGACTTCGCTTTGTGCGAACTGGTATGCCCCTCCAAAACGCCGTGCCAAAAAATAGTGGAAGAGGCGCTGATGGAATTAAAATTGCAGAATTAAAAGTATGAATAAACATAGAATATTTATTGTTTACATTTTGACATTAGTCGTTTTAGGTAGTGCTTGCAAGCGTAAGTCCGCAACGGTGGAAAGTTTGCAATTGCCTATCATTCACATCGTTACCGATAGTGAAATACAATGGGACGACCGCATTCCCTGTTCCATGGCGGTAGTGGACGGCGCAGACTCTGTGGTTTGGGACGGGAAAGTCAAGTTCAGAGGCGGCTCCTCCTCCAAGTTCTTCAAACATTCCTATTCGGTGAAACTGTCAAAAGCCCAGTCGTTGTGCGGGATGCCCGCCAACCGCAGTTGGATTCTCAACGCGAGCTACATCGACAAGACCCTCATGCGCCACAAACTCTGCTATGATCTCTTCAACCAGATGGGCGACAATGACATAGCTCCCAAATGCGCATATGCCCTGCTGCGCGAAAACGGCAATCCGCAAGGACTTTACGTAGTCATGGAACGTCTGAACAAACATGTGCTGGAAATCGACGACAGCGACCCCGAAGCCCTTATCTTCAAGGAGCCCAAGCTCTTCTATCCTGACAGCAAAATGCCTGAGAAGTCGCTCTTCGGCGAAAACTACCAAGAGCAGACCTATCCCGATTTTGAATATGGAGACCGGAGCGACATCATCACCGCCTTCCGCGATTTCATCGTCAAAACTTCAGATGAGGAATTCTATTCCAAAATCGGAGAATGGATTGATATACAAAACCTTATCGACTGGCATCTATTATTGCTCTTCACCAACAACGGCGATGGAGTGCTCAAGAACTTCTATCTCTATAAAAAAGATGCCAGCACCCCGTTCCGCATCGCGATCTGGGACTGCGACCACAGCTTTGGCCGCGACTGCGACAACGAGAAAAACATGTTGGAAAGATTGTTGGATGATCGTCAGAACATCTTGTTAGACAGAATGTTGAAATCCAATGATTACATTCAACAGCTACAACGCCGATATGCCGAACTGCGGAAATCAGGCATTTTCTCCTACGAAAACATTGAAAAGATGATGAAGGAGAACGATGTGTATGTCCGCGCCGGATTGGAGGAAAACACGCGTCTCTGGCCATATGACAGCGACAACTACTACGATGCCGCCACCTATGATGAAGAATATGCCTTGATTTTGGAATTTGTAAAGAAGAACCTCGCAAGATTGGATAAAGTCATCCCGTCTATGCCAACAGATCATTCAGGAAAATAACGTTTTATGTCCAAGAAGTTCAACGCCCTTTTTGATGCCATCGACACTTTTTTGCGCACGCCCGCGACAGTCACGGACGGCCGTTGCCACGTGCGGGACGCGGTGGACATGAAGCGTATCATGATTACCGTGATGATCGCGCTGACCCCCGCACTGATTTTTGGTTGGTGGAACGTGGGCTATCAACATTTTCTCGCTTATGGAGAAAGCGCGACACTTTGGCAATGTTTCGGTTACGGTTTCCTAAAATGGCTGCCGTTGGTCATTGTAACCTACGTCAGCGGACTGGCCGTGGAGGTGCTCTTCGCGCAAATCCGCAAGGAAGAGGTGGCGGAAGGCTTCTTCGTCACGGGCTTCCTCATCCCGATGATCATGCCACCCGACGTGCCGCTGTGGATTGTCGCGCTGGCCACTATCTTCGCCGTGCTGTTCGGCAAGGAGGTCTTTGGCGGGACCGGCTATAACTTCCTGAACCCCGCCCTGTTAGCTCGTGTTTTTGTCTTCTTCGCCTACCCATCGGTGATTTCCGGCGACAAGGTTTGGATTTCTGGTGCAGATGCTGTTACCGGTGCCACCCCGCTCGCACTCGTCATGAACGGACATGCGGAAGCGATGCCTGCCACGTGGGAGCTCTTCGTCGGCACCATTCCGGGCTGCATCGGCGAAACCTGCAAAATCGCCATCCTCCTTGGCGCGGCCATCCTCCTCTTTACGAAGGTGGCTGACTGGCGCATTATGATTCCCGTGTTCGCAGGTGGATACGTTACGGCGGTAATTTGCAGGTTGACAGGACTTTGTCCCATCGCCGCACACGACCAACTGCTGATGGGCGGTTTCCTGTTCGGTGCGGTCTTCATGGCCACCGACCCCGTCACCGCCACGCATACGCGCACAGGTAAGTATATCTACGGATTGCTCATCGGCGTGTTGGCCGTCCTCATCCGCACCCTCAACAAAGGCTACCCCGAAGGCATGATGCTCGCCATCCTGCTGATGAATATTTTTGCCCCACTCATCGACTATTGCGTGATGCAACGGCATATTAAACGAAGAAGGAAGAGAGTAGAAGGAAGAAGGAAGATGTAAGATGTATAATCTCAAACGTCAAACTAAAACAGATTATGAAGAAATTTAGCAACACCTACATTTTCATATACATCACGGCATTGGTTGTGGTGATCGCGGTGGTGTTGACCTTGGTTTCCACAGGGTTGAAGCCGCGTCGTGACCGCAACAAGCAGGCCGAAAAGTGCCAGCAGATCCTGCGCGCGGCGGGCCATGACATCGACCGTTCGAAAGCCGTAGAAGCTTTTTCGAATCTTGCCGTGCCACTGAGCGAAGATGGTCAACAGTACAGGGTGATCTGCGCCGATGGTACGAACGGTGTTGCTATCCGCTTGGACGGCAAAGGATTATGGGGACCGATTTGGGGCTATGCGGTGCTGTCGGAAGATGGCACTACCGTGAAGGGGGTTGCCTTTGACCACAAATCGGAAACGCCCGGCTTGGGCGCAAAAATCACCGACGAGGCCTTCCTGAAATCTTTTGAAGGGAAGAAATTATTCGATAAAAACGGCGCTTTTGTGTCTGTACGAGTGCTTAAGGCAGGAAAAGAGCCTGAAATCGCCGATGAAAACCGAGTGGACGCTATATCCGGAGCAACTATCACGTCCCGAGGTGTGGACGAAATGTTTCAATCCATCCATCATGCACAATGCGTAATGCATAATCAAAAATAGTCAATATCATGAAGAAATATTTGGGACCATTGAGCAAGGACAATCCGATTTTGGTGCAGACGTTGGGCGTTTGTTCGGCATTGGCGGTGACTGCGCAGTTGAAGCCCGCCGTGGTCATGGCCCTCTCGGTGACCGTGGTTTGTGCTTGTTCCAACTTTATTATCTCTCTGATGCGTAACACGATACCGCCACGCATCCGCATCATCGTGCAACTTCTCGTCGTCTCTTTTTTCGTTATTGTGGTCGATCAAGTGCTGCAGGCCACGCTCTACGATGTAAGCAAGATGCTGTCGGTGTTCGTCGGATTGATTATCACCAACTGCATCATCATGGGCCGTTTGGAAGCTTTCGCATTGTCACACAAGCCGTTGCCCTCTTTGATGGACGGCGTGATGAACGGCCTCGGCTACGGTCTGGTGCTCGTCATCGTCGCCTTCTTCCGCGAACTCCTCGGCTCCGGCACCCTTTGGAACCACCTCGTCATCCCAGACAGCTGGTACGCCGCCGGCTACCTCAACAACGGGCTGATGATTCTCCCGCCCATGGCGTTGATCCTCATCGGAGTCATCATCTGGGCCAAAAATACTATTAGAAACTAAAATATATTCCTTAAGCAGCCTCGAAGAGGCAAGACGCGCGAAGCGCTAATAACCCCACATAAGCGACGAAGGAGCGCAGTGTGGGGTTGAAAAAGAACGACAGACAAAAGCGCTAATAACCCCACATAAGCGACGGAGGAGCGCAATGTGGAGTTGGTAAAAGAAAAAAAGACAATTATGATAGAGATACTACTCCGTTCCGTCTTCATCGACAATATGGTTTTCGCCTACTTCTTAGGCATGTGCTCCTATTTGGCCGTGTCGAAGAATGTGAAGACCGCGTTCGGGTTGGGACTGGCGGTATGCTTTGTGCTAACCGTGACCGTCCCCGTCAACTACCTGATAGACAAGTATCTGCTTCGTGAGGGTGCGTTGACATGGTTGAACGACAGTTTTGCCACCACAGACCTTTCGTTCCTCTCGCTAATCCTCTTCATCGCGGTGATCGCGGGTATCGTGCAGCTGTTGGAGATGGTCTTCGAGCGCTATCTGCCCGCGTTGAACATGGCGTTAGGCATCTTCCTGCCGCTGATCGCCGTGAACTGCGCCATCCTCGGCGGCTCGCTCTTCATGCAGGAACGCAACTTCCCGACAGTGGCGCACAGTTTGTCCTACGCAATCGGCTCGGGTATCGGCTGGCTGCTGGCTATCACCGCCTTCGCCGCCATCCGCGAGAGACTCAAATACGCGAAGATTCCCGAAAAATTGCAAGGAAACGGTATCGCGTACATTATCACAGGTTTATTGGGGATGGGATTTATGTGCTTTTTAGGGATGTGAGGTGGGACGATAAGACGATGAAGGGATGAAAAGATGAGATGATGTAATTATGAATTGTGAATTATGAATTATTCATTGACAATCATTGCCGCAATTGTAATCTTCCTGGTAATCATCTGGTTACTGGTGGGATTGCTGTTGTTTGCGCGAAAGAAGATGATTCCGGAGGGGAAGGTGAAGATCGGCATCAATGGGAAGAAGGAGATCGAGCACGAGCGCGGGTGTACGTTGCTGCAAGCATTAGCCGATGAGAAGGTCTTCGTGCCGTCGGCGTGCGGCGGAGGCGGTTCCTGCGGCACCTGCCGGGGCAAGGTGCTCTCCGGCGGCGGCGAGATCCTGCCCACCGAACTGTCGCACATTTCCCGCAAGGAGGCCGCCGACCACATGCGCCTATTCTGCCAAGTGAAGGTTCGCGAGGATATGCAGATCGAGATTCCCGAGAGCTTCTTCGGCATCAAGAAGTGGGAGTGCACGGTGATTTCCAACCGCAATGTCGCCACGTTCATCAAGGAATTGGTACTGAAACTGCCTGAAGGTGAGGTAATGGACTTCCGTTCCGGCGGCTACATCCAAATCGACATCCCCGCATGCACCGTCAAATATTCGGATATGGACATCGAAGAGCCCTACCGCAGCGATTGGGAAAAGATGGGGATTTTCGAGCTGAAAATGAAGAATACGGCGAACACGGTGCGGGCTTACTCCATGGCCAACTATCCGGCAGAGAACGGTATCGTGAAACTCAACGTACGCATCGCCACCCCACCCTTCAACCGCAAGAAAGGACGTTGGGAGAAGGTGAACCCCGGCGTGGCATCATCCTACATTTACAGTCTGAAACCGGGTGACAAGGTCTTTGTGTCAGGACCTTACGGGGAATTCTTTGTCGAAGACACCGACCGCGAGATGATGTTCATCGGCGGCGGTGCGGGCATGGCGCCCATGCGCTCGCACATCTTCGACCAATTCAAGGTGAAACATACGCAACGGAAGACCACCTTCTGGTACGGCGGTCGCTCGCTCAAGGAACTGTTCTACATCGACGAGTTCGAGCAAATCGCTGCCGAGCACGACAACTTCTCGTTCCACATTGCCCTCTCCGATGCGCTTCCCGGGGACAACTGGACCGGTCCGACCGGCTTCATCCACAATGTGATCTACGAAGAATACCTCAAAGCGCACCCCGCACCCGAGGACATCGAATACTACATCTGCGGACCACCCATGATGCTGCAAGCCGTGTTGAAAATGCTGGACAGTCTGGGCGTGTCACCGGAGATGGTGCATTACGATGATTTCGGCGGGTGATGTTATCCCCTGCCATTTCACCCCCTCCCGACCTCCCTCTAAAGGGGAAGGAGTCTTAGGTTTTGAGTTTCGTCATTAGTGCTTTGCACATGAGTATGTTTGTTTTTCAGTGCGCAAAGATATACTTTTTATACCCGGATCATCTTTTTTTAATCATCTCTAAATAAGATACATCACTGACAATCAATGTCTTAAGAAAAATCCACAACTGTTTGCAACGAACAGTATGGTTTTTACGATAATAATTACGAAATGAGAATTATTGAGTAACAATCATCAATTAAATGTAAGCAGATATGAAAAAATTTGTCTTGTTATTGAGTGCCGCCGCCCTCTTGATGACGGCTTGCGAGCCAGAGAAGATCGAACCCCACAACGGCAATGAAGGTCCTTCGGCACCCGCACAGACCTATCCCGCCACGGCAGTGGTGATTCACAATGCCGTAACCGACATTGACGGCAACGTATATGATGCGGTGAAGATTGGCAATCAGGTGTGGATGGCCTCCAACCTGCGCACCACACGCTACGCCAACGGCGAGCCGATACCTGAAGGTGGAGAAGACAGCAGTTTGTCATCCCCTTATCGCTATAAACAAGGTGATAATTTTGACATTTACGGATATTTATACAATTGGCCGGCGGTGATGCACGGAGCAAGTTCGTCAAATGACAACCCCAGCGGCGTACAAGGCATTTGTCCTAACGGATGGCACATGCCAAGCGATTCGGAATGGACGCAACTGACGGATTATTGCAGCAGTCAGAGCGAATGCGTGTGCGACGGTTCCGACATCAATATTGCCAAGTCACTGGCCAGCGACCACGATTGGAAACCCGGAGATTTCGATTGTGCAGTCGGCAACGATATGAGCCTCAACAACGCCACCGGTTTTTCGGCCGTCCCCGCCGGATGTTATACCGATGCCTACTATGCTCTCGGCAATGGCACCTATTTCTGGAGTTCCACCGTCGATTGCCCTACAAAATCTGTCTATCGCAATATCATGTACGCTCTTCCCAAAGTAAGCAGAGGATGTGGCAGCAGAGCCTCCGGCATGTCCGTCCGCTGTGTACGCAATTAGAAGCTATTCTACGCTTCTATCGCTTATAACTTTTTTTCATAACGGCCACCGAAAGGTGGCTTTTTTTGTTAAGCAAAAATATATATTTTTGCCGCCCGAAAAAAGAGACGAAGAAATGGCAAAAACACCCAGAACGCCCCTGAAAGACAGACCTTTTCCGGATTATAGCCGTAAAGAGGAAATCCTCAATTCCGCCAGCCATGCCGTCGGGGTGCTCTGCACCCTCGTGATGCTGTGGATGGCGGTCCGCGCATCTATGGAAAACACTTTGGCGTTAGTCAGCAGCATTGTTTACATGCTATCCGTTCTGGTTATGTTCCTAGTTTCCAGCATCTACCACGGTCTTCCGAAAGGTATGCCCAAACAAGTCATGCGCGTGGTCGATCACTGCGACATCTTCATCACCATTGCGGGCACCTACACCCCCATCATGCTGCTCGGCGTGCTCAACATCAACCCGAAGATGGCTTGGTCCATCTTCATTGTGGAGTGGGTGTTTGCCGTTATCGGCGTGATACTTAACGCCATAGACTTGAAAAAATACGCGAAATTCTCGATGGTCTGCTACCTCGCCATGGGCTGGTGCGTCATCATCAGTCTGCGCGATACCATTTTGGCCATGACCTGGCAGGGATTCGCCTGGATCATCGCCGGCGGCGTGGCCTACACCATCGGGGCGGTACTCTATCTCATCGGCAAGAAAAAGCCCTACCGCCATTTCATCTTCCACATATTCGTGCTGCTCGCCGCCATCATCCAATTCGTGGGCATCTATCTCTATTTGTTATAAAAGATATCGCTTTTAAGTGATTGAATCACGGAGCAAACGCAGAATTTCCTACCTTTGCGCTTTCGTTTTGGTTTTTCAAATTTATATCCATATGAAGAAATTATTTATCGCAATTGCTTTACTCTCACTGATTTGTGCGTGTAACAAAAAACAAGAAAAGACCGACGCCAACGTCATCGGGAAACCTGAAATCCAAGTCCAAGACGGTCGCTTCACCCCTGAGGTGATGTGGGCGTTAGGCAAGATGACCGACAAGGCGGTCTCTCCCGACGGCAAAAGCATAGCCTACGCCGTCACTTACTACGACATGGAGCAGAACAAGGGCAACGCCGAAATATACCTCATCCCGAGCGAGGGCGGCGAAGCTAAACGTCTGACCACCACCGCTCAAAGCGAGTTCAACCTCGTGTGGCAGGATAATGAGAACCTGCTCTTCTGCCGTGACAACGACATCGTCTCCATGGCCATGAAAGACGGCCGCGAGAAAATCATCGGCACCGTGGAAAGCGGCATCGAAGGATTCAAACTCGCACCTGACGGCAAGTCTATCGTCTATATCACCACCAAACCCGTGGTGCGTCCCAACCATCTGGATAAACTTTACGCCGGCCTCGACAAGACCACCGGCCGCATCAACGAAGACTTGATGTACCGTCACTGGGACAATTGGGTGGACGAATATCCGCAAATCTTCCTTGCTGAATTTGACGGCAAAAAGGTGGACATCGCCAATGCTATCGACCTCATCGACAGCACTTTCGAATGCCCGATGCGTCCGTGGGGCGGCGTGGAACAGTACAACTACAGCCCCGACAGCAAGAAAATCGCTTATACCTGCCGCAAAAAGACAGGTTACGACTATGCACACTCCACCAACAGCGACATCTTCCTGTATGACATTGAGAAGAAAACCACGAAGAACCTTAGCGAAGACATTATGGGCTACGACCAGAACCCCGTGTTCAGCCACAACGGCAAGTACATCGCTTGGGAGAGCATGGAGCGCGACGGTTACGAAAGCGACCTGATCCGTCTGATGGTGTTGAATCTCGAAACAGGCGAGCGCACCAACATGTCGGAGAACTTCGACTACTACTTCACCGGCATCAGCTGGACCGATGACGACAAGGAAATCCTCGGCGTGGTCTATTACCGCGGCACCGACCAAATTTTCGCCTGCAACCGCGAAACCAAGGAATTCCGCCAGATTTCCTACGGTTATCACGATGTACACAGCTTCGAGCTGGTCAACGGTAAACTCTACGCTGACCAAGTCTCCATGCAGTATCCATCTGAAATTTACGTCTATAATCTGAGCGACAATAAAGGCGAAGGCAAGAAAGTTTCCGCCATCAACGACGACATCCTCTCACAAGTGCGCATGGGCAAAGTCGAAGAACACTGGATCAAGACCGTGGACGGCAAAGAGATGCTCACATGGTTGATTTATCCTTACAACTACGACAGCACGAAGACCTATCCTGCCCTGCTCTACTGTGAGGGCGGTCCTCAATCAGAAGTGGGTCAGTTCTGGAGCACCCGCTGGAACTTTATGGTGATGAGCGGTGCGGAATACTTCATCATTGCGCCCAACCGTAGAGGTACGATCGGATTCGGCCAAGCGTGGACGGAAGCTATCAGCGGCGACTACGGCGGACTCTGTATGCAAGACTATATGACCGCTGCTGACTACTTCACTGACAATGTAAAACAAATTGATAAAGAGAGACTTGGCGCTTGCGGTGCCAGCTTCGGCGGCTACAGCGTCTATTGGCTGGCCGGCCACAACCACGATGTGAAGGGTTATAATGAAGGACGTCGTTTCAAAGCCTTCCTGGCCCACAACGGTATGTTCAACTTCGAGCAGCAATATCTGGAAACCGAAGAGATGTGGTTTGACAACTGGGATTTGGGCGGTCCGTACTGGGATTGGAACAACCCGCAAATCAAGAAGAGCTATGCCAACTCCCCGCACCTGTTTGTCGATAAATGGAATACGCCCATTTGCGTGATTCACAGCGAATTCGACTTCCGTATCGTGGCTTCCGAAGGCATGGCTGCCTACAACGCAGCTCAGATGCGCCACATCCCGAGCCGTTACCTCTACTTCCCGGATGAAACCCACTGGGTGCTGAAACCGCAGAACAGCCTGCTTTGGCACCGCAACTTCATTGATTGGTTCAATACCTATTTGAGATAAATGTCGTATTAATAAAACGACATTTCCAGAAAGAAACAAGAATGCATTACCATGCAACCAACAACCGACGGTGGCGGACAAATTCGTAACGATGCCCCCTTTATCGGCATCAACCGCCACCGCATCGGGGTGGATGGTGAAGGCGTGACCACGTTAGCAGCCTTCCACGGCTGTCCGTTGCATTGCCGTTACTGTCTGAACCCCAGTTGCCTGGACGTAAACGCGCGCATAGTACGCTACACGCCGGAGTCGCTCTACCAGCAGCTGCTCATCGACGACCTCTACTTCGTGGCCACGGGCGGCGGAGTCTGTTTCGGCGGAGGCGAACCGCTGCTACGGCCGGAGTTTATCCGCCAGTTCCATGCCCTCTGCGCCGACCGTTGGAAAATCACCCTCGAAACATCACTGAACGTACCCGCGGAATCGCTGCAAATAGTTGCACCGCTCGTCAACGATTTCATCATCGACATCAAAGATGCCAACGATGAGATTTATACTGCCTACACTGGAAAATCGAATGTAAAAGTGTGGGAAAACCTCTCATGGCTCGCTGCAAATTACGACCACGAACATGTCATCCTCCGCATTCCTTTGATTCCGGAATTCAACACAGAAGAAGACACGGAGCGAAGTTTGGAACGGTTGCAAACGTTAGGTTTCGGGATTTTTGACCGGTTTACGTATAAAACCACCCGATAATTTTATCTCCCCTCAAGGTTTGGCTACAGAGGTCTTCACCGGCAACCATCCAAACACAACGGGTTCCACCGTGTATCCTTTTTTGCGCAGAAGCGCGATAACACCTTTCTTGCCGCCGAGATGTCCGGCACCCACCGCGCAGAAGAGCGTGTGCTCGTTGGCAATCTTGTCGAACTGTTTCGCCATAGTGATATTACGCTTGTTAATCAACACTGTTTCAAACTCTTTTGGTAACTCCGGGTCTTTCAGCATCTCTGTCATCTTGTCAAGATTGAAACCGAGATAGGCATCCAGCATCTGTTCAAATTCTTGGGCAACCGCCGCCGTATCGTGCAGGAGAGACTTCAACATCTCGATTTGATCTTTCATACTAATTGCGTCAATTGCTCTGATTTGATCCATGTATTCCTCCACCCCAAAGCAGAGTTTGCCCTTCTCCCGAGCATTTTTCAACAAGAAGATGTCCAGGGCATTCTCCTGGTCTTGCGGCAGGTCGGCCTGTTGGATGGCACTGGCCACAAAGAACGGCTTCATGCCGTTCATGAAAATCGCACTCGCTCCTAACTTCGCCTTGCAGAGACTGTCCAACAAGGCAAAATCCTCCTTCGATAGCAGGTCAGTCAGAACCTTTCCTTTGGGCATCATCATGGCTTGCCGAAGTCCTTTCGCATTAATCTCATCCAGAAGGACCTCCGCAGCAAAGGCTTCACAAGCATCGAAGGCACAAATCACCGTGCTGTCGAAAGCAAACACTCGGTCGTCCATTATATGAATCGTGCCATAAAGATATGACGGGGATTTCATGTTCTTGCCGCTCACCTTCCACAGCATCGACTGTGAAAAGGCCATGCACACACTGCACAGCAGCGCCAGCGTGATCAATAGGGATTTTTTTTCATATTTCGGTTTGTATTTGGGTGATTTGTTTTAGGGAATAGGGTCGAGGGTTTAAGGTTGAGGGTTGAGGGTTTAAGGTTTAAGGTTTAAGGGGAACAAAATGTAGAAGTCTATGAATAAAGTAGATACTCCCCATTATTCTTCATTCTTCATTCTTCATTCTTCATTCTTCATTCTTCATTCTTCATTCTTCATTCTTCATTCTTCATTCTTCATTCTTCATTCTTCATTCTTCATTCTTCATTCCTAAACGTAATCGGCACCTGGAACTCGGGCATTTCTTCCACGAACATTGCAGGAGGATCTTCGTTATAAGATGCATTATCTGTATTCACCTGCGCAATTGCGGAAAAACACAACATGCTTATTATCAAAACAATACTTGATTTTAACAAAATTTTCATAACACGCTATTTCTTTCTGCGATAATAGTGATTTTTTCCAAACACTGCATTTCAAAAAAAACTATTGCCTCTTCCCTCGACCCTTGACCCTTAACTCTATTCCCTACTCCCTATTCCCTCGACCCTCGCCCCTACTCACCATACAATAAAAAAGACTACTTTTGCGTTTCAATATCCTGTAAATCCATTCATCATGAAACGAGGCAAACGAACTTGCGAAATCCTGAAGGAGGTGCGGCGGAAAGTCGCGCAAGAGAACGACATCCCTTTGGTAGAGCGCGAATGCACGCACGAAGGCGACTGTCGCGGCACGTGCCCCTATTGCGAATCAGAAGTGCGCTACTTAGAGCGGGAGCTTTCTAAACGCCGGGCTCTCGGCAAGGCCGTCACCGTGGCGGGCATCGCCGTCTCCTCCATGATGATGGGCGCGTGCCACGGTCCCAAGGCTCCTGCACCGGCTGCTGGCAACGAACCAGAACCCGCTGTGGAAGCCGCCACCCAGCAAGTCCCGGAAGCGGCAGACGGACAGGAAGTTCCGCCGCCACCGCCGACTGGACAATCAGACCCGTATGAGATGCTTGGTGTCTTCGAAGAGATACCAGACAGCGACGAAAATTCGTCCGACTCCACCCCGAACCGCTGCACACAAAAACCTGCCCAATTGTCTGACACAAACGATTATTGGACTGTAGGAGAAATTGTAGAAGACCCCTACGAAAGCTCTCCAGAATGAGCCACCCGCATCCTGAAGTCGATGCCGAAATGGACTGGCGGCAATGTCACTGCCAGTTACGAGATTCCCATGCGAGATTTGCAATAAATTTTACCG
>Ga0310690_10007443_pt1 | contig 14097 bp, 12 predicted proteins | sample AusTroGonzalo_MG_2_FD_207661 | JGI IMG/M metagenome (GOLD analysis project Ga0310690, IMG submission 207661) | Bovine rumen microbial communities from tropical cattle in Woodstock, Queensland, Australia - Gonzalo_04 (v2) (version 2) | ecosystem: Host-associated > Mammals > Digestive system >...
AGGATGCCTTTGGCCATCGCCTCAGAGAGGGTGTCGATTACACAGCAGAAATTTCTCCTGCAACGGTGAAAGAGAAAGGTACCTATACGCTGACTCTCACGCCAAAGGCAGGCAGCGGCTATACCGGCACTTGGACGAAGACTTTCCAAGTGAAGGATAAAGTGACTGTAACGGGTAGTACGACCACGATGACAAACAACATCTATTATGTGCCGTCTTCTGGGTCGTCTGTGACCATCGACGGCCGCATCACCATCAGCGGCGACGTCGTTCTCGATATCGCCGATGGCGCGACGCTGAAAGCCAAAAAGGGTTTTGAATTGAGTGAAGGCAACATGCTCACCATCCAAGGCGGCGGAAAGCTGGTCATCAACGAATGTGAGTCTAGTAAGTCCGGCATCGGGTCCGCAGGACAGGTAGGTACGCTCATCGTCAACGGGGGCGATATTGATGTTAAAGGTGGCAGTTCTGCTGCTGGCATCGGCTGCGATAACAATACTGATATTGTCGGTGTTGGTGGCACCGTCATTATCAACGGTGGTATAGTCAACGCTATCAGCGGTTCCGATTCAAGAGCAGGCATTGGTGCAAGCTATAGTTCTCTCACGGGTGGCAACATCATCATCAATGGCGGTCAGGTGACAGCAACGTTATGGCCCAGTTGTGGCACCGTGACTCTCGGCTGGACCAAAGGCAGCGACTTCGTGATTCTCTACATGACAGAAAAGATGCACGTGATATTCGCCGAAGGTAAGTCGTTCCTCGTTGAGGAGACGGGCACAGAAGTCACAACAACCAATATCTATGGAACCGATGTTAGAGGCAAGAAACTGGTGCCCAAACCCGATGCATGCTACTTGGACTATGCTACGCTCACCGATCCTCCTACCATCAACTGGTACACAGGCAATGTAATAAACTACACCGTCAAGGACTATGACGGCAACACGCTGACAGAAGGTCAGGACTATACAGTCAGCATGATCCGGAAGAGGGCCTCTGAGACAGATTCGCCAACTGAACTTAAGGAACGAGGCATCTATGCACTGACCGTCAAAGGTGTTGGCAATTACATGGGCTCGAATACATACAAGGTCATAATCAGCTCAGGACAAGAACTATATAGAGATGGAGTAGGAAATTACGACGGACCAAGCTACAATTATATGAAAGACGAAATCTGTATCATCGCCAAGGGTGAAGAATTTGCCTCCAACTACGAAAATGTAGAAATCAAGGGCGATGTCATGATTGTGCTCGAAGATGGTAGCCGCTACATGCCAAAAGGCTTAATAATCAACAAGGGTAATACGCTGATTATCGATATACGCGGAAATGGTACAGGACGAATGGATCCAGGTTCCTCTTATGCAGTTAAAGGTGGTGATGACGGTATGGGTACACTCATCATCAACGGCGGCGGTATAGACTTTCCTGGTGGCATCGGCAAGACTAATGGAACAGGCGGAAAAGTCGTCCTCAACCTCACGAACATTAACAGCTACGTGGATACGAAGTGGGGCTCAGACCTCGCATCTATCACCATCCCCGATGGCGTTACGCTCACAGACGATGATAAAAACACCTACGACAGCCAGACGGACAAGTCTGTGTTCACATCATGGTCGGGCACCAAAAAGCTGTATCCAACCCTTCCCCCGACGCTGACCCTGACAGCAAACCCGGGAACTACGGGGGCTGCACTGGAAACGATTTATTGGACAACGTTCTACAGTAGCGATGCCGGCTATCGTATCGATAATAATCAAAATGCATGTGCATATACTGCAACCACTTTTGATGTCAATGATAGTAATAAAAAGGCCTTGAGAATGCACAAGTTAGGTAGGGTGATACCTATAGGCACACCTGTGATTGTTGTAGGTGACACAGAGACAATTAACATGACAGTCAGCGATGCTGTGGCCGAGAATAATGTGGGCAACGACCTGAAAGGCACGAATGTGAGAATCCATACAGATGACGTTCCTGGTGGTCAAAATAATGTTCCTGTTTACGTCTTAAGCAAGAGTGGTAGTATTGTCGGATTCTACAAATATAGAGGCATCCTCCCGCCCCACAGGGCATATCTCCAGCTGCCTGCTAACTCACTTGTTCATTCCTTCGAATTTATGTTCGATGATGATGAAACAGACATAATCGATGTAAGAGGCGAAATGTCAGAGAGCAGGGATGATATCTACTATGACCTGAACGGCCGCCGTGTGCTGAACCCAACCAAGGGACTGTACATCAAGAACGGTAAGAAAGTAATCAAGTAAAAGAGTATCGCTATGAAAAAAGAATATAATAAACCAGAGGCAATAGTCGTAGAGATTCGTTCTGCGCAAATGATGGCCAGTAGTACGCCCCAATCATATAACAATAGGATAGTGGTTATCGACGATGATACTACACTAAGTGCGGACGAATACCTCGTTTGGTAATTAATGAAAACCTCACAGGGGGAATGCCCTTCCCCCTGTGAAACACAAAGAGATTATACACGAAACCTCGCATCAAGCTGAGGCCTTTGGCGCGACCCATTCCAAGGGAGTCGTTTTGCCTTTGGCATAATAAACAAAAGGCATCCCTGCCAAATAAACTGCCGCCACTTCCTGAGGATTGGAAAGTGGCGGCAGGTCTATATCAGCTATACTTTGCGGCTGTTATGCCGGAAGCGGGCTGTTAAGGCTCGTGGACGAGACGGACAGAACGGCCTGAATACTCGAGCCCTGAAAGACCCTGATTGGGATCAAAGCCATCATCGTTAAAGCGCAAGACGGTACTATTGCTTGACATGTAGTACCCTTGTGTTACGTTGGCTATAACATTATAGGAATCGTTATAGTAACCGAGCCGGAAACCCTCTACGGGCAAGAACACGCAGCCTTCTTTCTCCAGGGAAATCCAGCCAGTAGCATTTACCGTAGCTCCCCATCCATCTGTTCCGCTATTACCCATATTACCGGAGCTGATAGCTTCCTGAACCCAGGTAACGCCACTGGGCATACCGCCGGCATAATAGTCGGGGAATAGGATAAAGCCATTCACGCCATTGACGGTGGCTTTCGTACAAAGGGCGTTTAATACGGCGTATGTCGTTGAACCTACCATCCATTGGATGGATCCGCCATTGTGCCGATATGTACCTTCGCCCACCACATACTGCCACTCGGCTTCGGAAAGGGTACGCCAATAGTTCGCGCCGTTTCCATCGATGTCAATGTTACCCCAGTCCACAAAGGCGCCGGAGTAGTTAGCCGAATTGGCAGACCAGGCAATGCCATAATAGGTGCTGGACGTGCTTCTTCCAAACAAAGTTACCGTTCCGTTGGCGGAAAGCTTTGCGTAGGGTTCAGAACTTTCCTTTGTCTCCGTGGTTATTGTCTTGTTTCCACTGGCATTGCCGATTATGTCATACTGGTTGGCGGCAAAGCCCCAAGTCCAAGTTTGAGCAGAAGCATTATATGTAGCCTGCAGATTACCGGGAGCAAAGATGACGCGTTTGGTGGCACTAACGGAGAAGACAGGTAGCGATGCGGTGACCTTGTGTCCCTTGGCGCGTGTTGCAGTATAAGTCCCGCTAGACTTAAACGGACGGGTGATGGTGAGAATGTCTTTATTGCTGCTGTTGTAGGCCGTGACGGTGACGTTGGTATATTCGCCCGTAGGCAGAGGCAGATTCAGCACCATACCATCGGTCCAGCTGCTGAGTCCAAGGTCGGTGATGGTGATGATGTCGTCTGTGCCATCGGTGGCGCTGGTAGCGATAGTCGATGTGCCGGGAGTAACAGCGGATGAGAGGGAGAACACGCCCTGCACCTTCTTGCCATTGAAGTCAATCTTCAGAGACGTGGCTGTGGGAGGTACGCTGTTCACCTTCAGGCGCAACAGCCCGCAGAGCTGGCTGAAGGCCCAGCCGCTGCCAGCCGCATTGGTGGCAATCATCGGGCAAGGAGTGGTAGTGCTGCTCACCTGAGCCAGTGTGTAACTGCCGGGCAGGGTCACGTCGAGGGCCGTGCCGCTCTGACCATAATTGGCAGCATCTGCAGCCACGATGGAGGCAGGATAGACAGCAAAGGCATCGCGAGCCTGGCCGTCGGGGTAGGTGACGCTGAAGGTGGCACTTTTGTCACCGCCAGCTGCAAGAGCCTCGGTGGTGTAGTATTTCCCGTCGCTTACGTGGACGGCAATCTGGTCGCCAGTGCTCCAAGTGAACTTGGCATTGGCATCGACATCTGCACGGGTTGCCTCGTCGCCGTTGGTGGCGGAGATGGTCTCGGTGATCATCTTGACCTCGCTCGCGCCGTTATTCGCAGGATTCGTTACGAAAAAGTCGTCCTCATTGCTGCAGGCAGCAGCCATCACTGCCAGTGCTGCCCCAAAAACAATGTTCTTTTTCATATCTTTTGCGTTTATGTGGGTAAAACCACAGTTTTAGTTACGGTTATAGTCCCGGTTCGAGTCCTGGTTCTATTTCTATTTGTATTCCCTGGTCTGGTCCGGTTCCCGTTTCCAGTACATCGTCCCAGCCGAAATCCTCACCCAGAGCATCCATATCGCTGCCAATGAGGATGTTACTTCTTTGTTGCAACATGACAACTTGCATCGTCGGTTCCTCGTAATTTTTCTTTATTTTCATAGTCGTTATGATTTTAATTTAGTTACTTCTGAAACTTCAGTTTGTTTGTGAATCAGTTGACATCGCGAACATAGCGGACACGCATTCTGAATTGATTGGATGCCCAACTAACAACAGGAGTGCTAGAATCTGTCCAATAGAAATAGGTCCGATTATTAGACATATTCTTCCACAAGGCCCAATACCACCCTTGTGTGGGGTTTCCCCAAGACATGCCATTTTGATAAAGCCCTCTACCTGTACTTATCAGGAGCACAAATCCTTTTCCGAGATATTTGGCGTAGTCATTGACGGTACCAGAGGTTATATCTGCTCCGATATCTGTAGATTCTGCTTCATCAGGAGGCAAGAGCAAACAATTCGCGTGACCGGAAACAGTAACCCTATAATATGCCTTAACGCCACTGTTCATATTCGTACGGCCAATAACTTTGTCCCACTCCTGCGGTTGAGTGGTTTTGGTACTTTCGGTTAAACTGTTGAAATTTCTCCAGTTTATACCATAAATATCATGTCCACTTGCTATTTCGCCGTAGTTAAACCAAACTCGTTTTGTGGCATTGGCATTTCCCCATCCCCAAGTTTCAAATGGTTCTGTGAAGGAATATACTTCACCATCCACACCCAGGTCTCCAGGCGAGAAGTAAACCTTCTTGCCGGATTCCACGGTGAAGGTGTAGGTGTTGACATCCACCGTCAGGTCATAGGTCTTGCCAATCCTGAAGCCGCTGGCAGGCACGTCGTAGTTTCCGGCATAGACTTTCCCGTCGGCCGCTATCACCTGGAAGGCAAGTAGGTCTTCCGGATTCCTGTCAAAGAGCATACTTGCAGAAACGGGGTTGGCTATGTCCGGATCCGTATTGCCGACGGAAGCCGTCGTATATGGGCCGTATGTCGTTGCACCGTTATGCAGCTTGTTCTGGTTAGAGAGCAGACGTACGAAACGCAGTCCTGCCAAGTCGCTCCCTTGGTTCTTAAACGTGAACGTGAAGGAAGTAGTTGCTTCGGAGTTGACAGCAACAGATTTTTTTGCACCCTTTGCTTTGGCGGCTGTGTAGCTGAATTTCACATTGCCAACCTTGAGTGCCGTTCCTCCACTGAGCGCATCATACGCCACAACGGTTATGTTGGTATAGGCCCCGACAGGAAGGGGAATGTTCAGCACCAGGCTTGTTGCGCCAAGGTTGGTGTTTGTGCCGTCCTTGGTGATGGTGATGATATCGTTACTCCAGTCCGTGGTGGTGGAGATGACGGATGTGCCTGGGGTAACGTCGGATGCGATAGCGAAGTCTCCGCAAACCTTCTTGCCGTCGAAGTCAATTTCCAGGCGCTTTGCCGTGCTTGGAATATCGCTTGCCGTGAGGCGCAGCAGTCCGCAGAGCTGGCTGAAGGTCCAGCCGCTGCCAGCCGCATTGGTGGCAATCATCGGGCAAGGAGTGGTGGTGCCACTTACCTGGGCCAGCGTGTAGCTGCTGGGCAGGGTCACGTCGAGGGCTGTGCCGCTCTGTCCATAATTGGCAGCATCTGCAGCCACAAGGGATGCAGGATATACAGCGAAGGCATCGCGAGCCTGGCCATCGGGGTAGGTGACGCTGAAGGTGGCACTTTTGTCGCCACCAGCAGCAAGTGCCTCGGTTGTATAGTATTTTCCGTCGCTAACATGTACGGCAATCTGGTCGCCAGTGCTCCATGTGAACTTGGCATCGGCATCGACATCTGCACGGGTAGCCTCGTCGCCGTTGGTGGCGCTGATGGTCTCGGTAATCATCTTCACGTCGCCCGTGGTGTTGTTGCTCTCGGGATTCGTCACGAGAGCGTCCTCATTGCTGCAGGCAGCTGCTATCACTGCCAGCGCAGCCCAATAGAAAATGTTCTTCTTCATTATTTTGCAGTTATGTAGTTATACGGTTTGTAACTGATATGCCGCGGCATATTCGTCGTTTTTTTGCGAATTAACGCTTTAAACGATTACAAAATTACGGATTATTCCGTTAACTTGTAATTTTTTCAAAGAAAAAAATACAAATCAACATAAAAATGAAACCAATCAGCCCATTTTCCCAGCTCATCTGCAAAAGCCAGTGTTTCTGATTAAACAAAAACCAATTAAACCCCTTTTTCTGTTGTTGATGGGTTATTTTATTTACTTGTTTCTTGGGAGATTCAAAAATAAACCTTAACTTTGCGTTCAGAAACCCAAAATATGAGGATGAATCATGACATACTTCAACCCGTTCCACAAGGAAGCGACAGAGCGCAAGAGGCGGAAAATCGCCGCATCGCAGCAATCGCCGATGAGCTCGAGCGACTTTGTACAGTATATGGAGCGCAATGTGGAGCTGGCCAAGCAAATGTAGGTCCTTTTGAGGCAGAGCAGCGTGCAGCAGAGCAAATGGCCAAAGACCAAGGCTTCTGGATTCCTATGGGTAACGTTTTCAGTCTTGGCATTCCTGGGCCAAGCGGTAACGAAAACAATACCTATGTAGCCGAGACTGTCATTTACAAGGTGAACAATCTGTTTAATAGCGGAAGTATTGTCAATCTGCTCCGTAAGGTTTTGATGCACAATGCCATATTCCCGGATACAGCCTATTCTTTTCATGGTTTTGCAGGCTTTGACGGCCGTACTGTTCAACCTGTTATCATACAGCCGCGTGTAGCCGATGCTCATCCTGCCTCCCAAATCATGATCGACACCTATATGGCTGCTTTGGGATTTGAGAAAACCGCACTAGAAGGTCGATTCATTAATGGTGTCTATGAAGCCTGGGATCTCGTTCCGCGTAATGTATTGGCAGATAGCGAGGGCGACATTTTCGTGGTCGATGCTGAAATCAAATTGATACAATAAGCTTTTTCCGGCTCATCTGCATAAGCGCAACGGGAATTGACAATCGGATTGTTCAATAAAACATTTAGGTGTTTTCGTAGATTTATAGCAAATGGATTTGCGTAAGACAGGAAAAGTCACACGCTAATAACATGCCTTTATTTGTGGAAAAAGGCATGTTACTGGATGAAAAAGGCATGTTATTGGATGGATAAGGTTGGGTTTCCAGCAAAAGGGGGTCCCATCCTCTCCCTCGCGGTTACCCCCAATTTTATAACCCAGAGGAAACCTAGCGGTAATCTGGTGGCACTGGATAAAAAGTTGCCGCCACATTCCGGGGTAGGGAAGTGGCGGCAGGGAAGAGTTGTTTCTATGCTGATGAGGAACTAGAAACTGAGGCAGGCACGCACGTGCCAGTTCTCCGTCTTGTAGGTCTTATCAATGCCGGCAGAACTAGTATTATCCTGATATACTACATGTGCTTTGTCGTTATCATATTCATATTCCGTACTTGTCCAAAAATATGAATCTGTTGGAAGGGCTGTTCCACCAGCGGTTGTCAGTTTTGTGTTAAAAATGCTGATATTCGTTGCTTCCGGGTTGCCGTTATAGTAGCCCCACAGCATATACTGCCACTCTTTTTCGGAAGGCAGACGCCAAGTGCCGCCAGGAACGGGGTGAGCAGTTGCCCACTCCGGAATAGCCACGGTCTTGGCTCCATCCCACGTGGCATTATAGCCATAGGCGTCCGTCAGCGATATGGCCAAGCCATGTGAACATACATTAGTAATACTACCTACATAGGCTATCATAGCTTCTGCCGTTGTGCTGGCAGCCATAGCCTCTTCAATATTTTCGTAGATATTACCGTCCGCACCAATTACCTTCCCAAGATCCCCATCAGTAACTGCATAATAATTCGGCTTGGGAGAAACGGTATAAGTCCAGGTGTATGTGCCATCACCATTGTCGATTGTAGGAGAACAGGAAACAGCAAATTCATCTGCTGCGAGAGCGCTGACATTTCTAGAATTTCCTTTGTCGTAATTGTTATCGCCATAAATTCCAGAATAACCATCATCATTGGTGGTTACGATAAGCTTTTGGGCGGCTCCCGTTGTCTTGAGTTTTAAATCACCTCCTTCTGACCAGATGGCAGTCCCGTTATTGGGAGAAGTAATAGAATAGTCGCTGCCTAAAATAATTGTAAGATTTTCATCTGCGTAAATAAAATCATTGTTGTCAACTGTAGATATAGCAGTACCGTTCCCCGCTAAGGTAACCTCAGCAGGCTGATTATTTAGCCAAAAATAGAAACCTTCACTATAACCACTAATAGTAATCTTTATATCTTTATTACCGTTAGGATAGATGTCATACAAACCATCAACATCAGGAATAAGCTCATCTGGGTCACCTCCATCGGAGCGCGTTAATATGGGCTTGCTGGTTTTGTATTGCCATTCCAGTTCGCAACTTCCATAATAGTACTTACTTTTCTGGAATCCGCCAATAGGTACATCTTTGGTGCCTTGATAGACATTACCCTCGTTGTCAACAGCAGTCAGAATGAGCTGGTCATCCTCAGCTTTAGTTCCTGTGTAGTAAAATGCGAGAGAGAGATAAATGTCTCCGTCCGAAGTAATGACAAGGTCATATATGTCGTAAGAATTGAACTCCCAGTATTTCCCGTTGTCTCCTTCTTGATCAGGACGATCGGGGCGATAATATTCGAGTAATGTGCTGTTTTTTGTACCAACAGTCAGTTTCGTGATGGTTGAAGGGGTAACGGGTGCACTGTTTTTCGAAAAACTGAGCCGCTGGCGGAACATTGACTGCAAGTTCTGGAAACAGATACTGCTTGGAACCGTGAGCTTGCTGCCAGTCAACGTCATGCTTATACCCTTTGCCTCAGCAAAATCGCAGTTAGACGCGGCAGAAGCACTTCCATCCTGTTGACTCCAATCAAATCGAGGAATGCTACCAGCCCCAGAAAAATAATAGTTCGGGTCATTCATCTGATAGTATAGACTATACGTGTCTGTGGCATCAACAGTAACAACTTCCCACTTATCGTTGTTATCATCCCATAAATAGAAAGACAAATCTCCTACCAAGGTACAGGAACTGCCGGAAATGTTCGTGGGTTGCAGGTAAGAGAGCTTATATTCGTCAGAAGCTGACCGTGCAAAAGCTCCCTTTGTTTCGTTATAAACGTAGATTTTGTCCCCGTCCTCGAATTGGGAGCTGATGTGTTCCCCGTCATTGTCGAATGTGACACCTCTTGTTTGGGCATCGAATGATGCCTGAAGGCTGAAATGATAAGCTACAGGCGACTTCGTTGTCTCTGGAGTTGGAGTATTAAGGAATTCATCCTTATTATCGCAGGCGCAAAGACCCAAAGCGATAAAGGCTATATATATAATCTTTTTCATAATGTGCATATTTTTAAAAAATATTTACCATGATACGGGTTCGTATTGTTGTTTGTTATCATCATCGCTGCTAGCGAGGATTTTAATTGGTTGCAACTTGACGACTTGCATCGCCGGTTTCTGATACTCTTTACGTTTCATTTTTTTGCTATCCTTTTTATGTTAATGTTAGACTTTCTTTCTGAATTTGCGAGGATTTTTCTCGCCGATTTTTGCCAAATCGGGTGCAAAGTTACAAATTATTCTGATACGTTGTTCCTGGATACATGAAAAAAGTAACATATCAACAAAAACTACACACATTCTTCATACAATTTTCAAAGTTATATCTCCAATACATCTCTAGTATATCTCTAGTTCTTCTCTAGTTCATCTCTAGTTCTAAGAATTAGAGATGTATTAGAGATGTATTGGAGTTGAATTGGAATTGAATTGGAGATAAGCATGAGGAAAAACGTCGTATCTCTGTCGATGGAACGGCGTTTCGTCGTCATCGAGATGCCGTTTCGTTGAGATTGATACGGCGTTTCGCTAAAAAGCCCCCTTCGATTAAGGTTTTGAGATTAAATTTCCGAACGACAGAAATGACTGCAAAGAGAGAAATACACATCAAAACAACGGCTTTTTGCATGTTTTTGAGGCTTTTTAGGGTAGTTTTTTGGTTCACCTGCAAAAACCTGTGTTTAGAGTTTTAAACAAAAACCAATTAAAACCCTTTTTCTGTTGTTTATAAGTTCCACTCACACGTTTTCAATCTGTCCGTCAGAGAATCCGAGTTCACTTGCCTTCTCTGTCAGCCAAATCGAAAACAGCCTAACGGCTAAACAACAGAAAAAGAAAAACCCCGCTTACGCTTTAAAACCATTATTTCTGGAGTTAAGCAGGCAGTAGTTATGAATATCAAGGCTCATGCTATCGGCTGTAAAAGCGGTTTTCTTGGTTTTTCTTTCATTGATTTCAAAGCATGTAATGCTGCGGATGATGGTGGTGATGGATGACGTAAGCTTGATTACAATCAGCCATCAACTGTATCAAATGCAAAATCTTGAAAAAGATTGAAATCAAGGAAAGGGTTTATTCAGGTTTTTGTTCTAGAAATCTGCACGCCAGCTAAACACAGGAATTTACCAGTGAACCAGTTTTTGATGGATTTTGTCCCTTTTCCGAGGCTCAACATCGTGGGAGCGAGCTTTTGCCAATCTTGTATCTCATTGTATTTCTGCTTTTTAGATGAAATTTGAATGGCCGTTTGTTACAGTTACAGTTGTTACAGTTATTTTTGAGAGGGTATCAATCTTCTTTGTTATATATATAACTATCTATATATTATATATTTATATAGTATTTATAAGGAAATATACCCCTCATTTTTTAATTGTAACAACTGTAACTGTAACACATAGATTTTTGTAAGCGGATTCCGAGTTGAAAATCACCACAAAAAACTTCCGCCACTCCCCTAAAAAGGAAGTGGCGGCAGATTTGAAACTTATTTTTCGACAGGTTAAGTTTTGTCGAGTAGCATTATTCCGAGCATGGAATTAAGATCCAGCCCCTGGTTCATATGTGAATGGGTTGGTAATGGTTGGATTGCCGTCAATTGTAACTGTACCACATTGCGTATAACTTAAAGACCCCGTTCCAATACTCTTCTTGTTATCACTACCGGTAACAACATTTTTTGCTTTAACTATGGTTACACCCGAAGTTATCGTGATGGTTCCACAGGTAGATTTGGCATTAGCTGCGGAGCCTTTTCCTGTGCCAATGCCAGCACCTTCATAAGTACCATAACCACCTTGGGCATCTACACTACCGCCGTTGATTAAGATATTTCCACATTGACCTTGACGACCTCCCGCTCCAATGCCAGCAGAATATCTACTGCCCACTGCTTTTACATTACCACCGCTGATTGTAATGTTCCCCGTCTTACTATGATACCCTCCGCCAATAGCTGCTCCTGCATAATCACCCGTATTCGTGGTTTGGGCATCGATGGTGCCACCAGTAATGAGAATATTACCACAATAAGAATTAGAGTTCGTGCCACCACCTTCGCATTTGCCTGCACCAATGGCCGCACCACCAACAGAGCGGGCAGTAACCTTACCACCATTGATGGTAATGCCGTCGCAACTGGTCGTACCAGATTTGCCGGACACACGTCCACCACTGCCTATGCCTGCACCGGTACTACTTGTGGCGCTGATTGTACCACCATTGATTGTTATGCTGCCACATTTTGAAGTGCCGGTACTAACTCTTCCTGAGCCAATAGCAGCACCGTAATTATTAGATACTGTGATTGTACCGCTATTAATTACGATATTGCCACAACTACCTTCGTAATCGGCACCAATGACCGCACCATTATGATTGGGATTAGTAGCACCGGAGCGATAAACCGGATATGCATTTAGAATGCCATCTCCGCTGATAGTAAGTGTTGTTTTAGTCTCGCTGTAAGTGCCTGCCTTGATTACAGCAAAATTTAGAGTGCCGCTAGTTTGTGAATCTGATTCACTTGTTACGGTATTCGTACCGCTCAGCACAATCTCCGCATTTCCTTCGCATATAATGGCATTTTTGTTTTCTGCCTTGATGTTCACACCATCGATGATAACCTTCTGCCCCTCAGCGATGGTAATGGTGTTCGAAGTGGCTGTGCCAGCATCGCTCTGATAGATGTAGGCGAAGGGAACAGGATCTGGATTTAAGCTAGTATCGAAAGAGGCCTTTGCAAGGTTGTACGTTAAATATTTCATGGTAGCAGTTTTCTTCTTGCCGCCGGCGCGTTCAACATCCTTGGCAAATGATATAACATCAAGAATGGTAGGGGTGCCGCTAGAGATTTCATCATAGGCAATGACGAAGATGTTGCCATAGGTGCCAGTAGGAATTGGAATGTTCAAAACCAACGGTTCGCTAACGCTAACTAACTCAACATCGGTTCCGTCTTTGGTGATAGTGATTTTGTCGTTAATGGCATCTGTTGATGTCTCAATGGTTGAACTGCCGGGATTAGGGGAATCGATGGAGAAATCGCCGCAAACCTTCTTACCGTTGAAGTCAATTTCCAAGCGCTTTGTGGTTGCCGGAATGTTGTTTACTGTCAATCGCAACAGTCCGCAGAGTTGCTTGAAAGTCCATGAGTCGCCAGAATTTTCGGCAATCATCGGGCAGGGAGTGGTGGTGCCACTCACCTCAGCCAATGTGTAGCTGGCGGGAAGTGTCACGTCAAGGGCTGTGCCGTCACCGTAGTTTGCAGCATCTGCAGCCACAATGGAAGCTGGGAAAACGGCGAAGGCGTTGCGAGAATATGTATCTTCATAGCTAACGGTGAATTCGGCATCAGTAGTGGTCGCGCCCGAGGTAAGCGTAGCTGTGTGGTATGTCCCATCGCTTACGTGGACAGCAATCTGGTCGTCGGCACTCCATTTGAAAGTGGCATCTGCAGCTACATCTGCACGCGTCGTACCGTTTGCGTCGCCATTGGTGGCGGTGATGGTCTCTGTAATCATCTTTCCCTCGCTCGTGCCGTTGTTCGCAGGAACTGTTACGAGAGCGTCCTCATTGCTGCAGGCAGCAGCTATTACTGTCAGTGCTGCTATATAAATGATGTTTTTCTTCATCTTTTCTGTTTTTTTTTTTTAGGGGTTAAACACTTTCGTTTCGTTAATCATCATCTTCGTCCCAATTGAATGTCTCACCGTTGGCACTCCTCTTATGGCTGCCAGCGAGGATATTAATTGGTAATAACTTGACGACTTGCATCGCCGGTTTCTGATACTCTTTTCTTTTCATTTCCATTTTTTGCTTATGTTTTTGTTTGTTATCCGATTTCTATTTCAGTTATTTATCAATAATTTAATTAAGATCGTGGACCAGGCGGACAGCTACGCCGCATCTTTTGGTCATCGTATATGTTGTAGCCCATGTACTTCCTTGTCCGAAATAAAAATAGTAAGTACTATTGTTATCATAAGTCGTACCAGAACCACTCTGAGTGCCACCGGTGTCGCTAAACCAATAGTAGCCTCTTGCTGGGCTGAGGTTATTTACTGAGTTTTCACCCTGAGAGCGGTAACCGGTCCCGGGAAGGAATACAACGCCTGCTGCCTCAATATTATTCCAATTGCTGAGTGATATAGAGCAATTAGTACTATTATAATTACCATCTTTAT
>Ga0310690_10007444_pt1 | contig 14097 bp, 10 predicted proteins | sample AusTroGonzalo_MG_2_FD_207661 | JGI IMG/M metagenome (GOLD analysis project Ga0310690, IMG submission 207661) | Bovine rumen microbial communities from tropical cattle in Woodstock, Queensland, Australia - Gonzalo_04 (v2) (version 2) | ecosystem: Host-associated > Mammals > Digestive system >...
AACGGCGATACGTTATGTTGGCATTGTTGTGATAATCCTCTTGAAAATGAAGAGCTTACTCTACGATGCCAACATAACTGCTTTGCCAACATAAGGCCGGTTATGTGGTGTACAACATAACCGGCCGATAGCCAGGGGCCTGATGCTGTTCTCCACCATGTTGTCGTCTATCTTGTAGCGGCCGTCGGTGACGTAGAGAGACAGCTTTTTCAGGATATTGTAAGTATAAGAGATGGCTCCTTCCATGAGGGACTTGGGAGGGCATTTGAACAGGGTGGCTTCCATCCAGGATTCGAACTTCTGGATTTCCGGATAGGCCTTTTCCTGTCGCAGGGCTTTCCTGCGCTCGTAGTCCGGCTTTCTGTCCGCCTCGTCCATGGCATCGGCCTCACGTTCTACATCATAGAGCCGGCCGATGTAGAAGAGGGCTTCGTTCGCGAGTTTCTCGTTCTCCGCCCTGGCTTCGAAGAACTTTCTCCTGGCATGGGCCCAGCAGCCGAGAAGTAGCTTCCCTTCCATTCCCTCAAAGTGCTCGTACACCACATAGCCGTCGCTCTGGATGGCGCCGCTGAAGTCCTTCAGAAGGCCCATGGCCACGCGGGCGCTCCGGGAACCTTCCTCGTAATAGAAGAACCGGTCTCCAGCCATCACGTCCACGACACTCCACACGTAGCCGCGCACCGCACGGTGCTTTTCATTGTCTATAACCGGCAATGTGCTCTCATCCACCTGGACATAGTCGCAGGCAAGGACATGCTCCCTGAGTTTGTCGTATATCGGTTTGATTTTCCCGACCACCGCCTTGAACCAGTCGTTGATGGTGGAGGAACTGATGCTCACCCCAAGTTCCTTGTAACTCTCTATCACGCGGTAGAACGGCAGATGGTAAACGTATTTGCTGATTATGATGTCCGCCAGGAGAGAGGAATCGGCCATACACTTGTGGATGGGTGCTGGGGGAAGCGGCGCAATCAGGAATGCAGGACGGTCGGGATTGGCGATCTGGAGACTGCTCTTGAGCACATATTTATGGCGTACGATCCTGCGGATGTAGACCTGGCGGGGAATGATGGCGAGGCTGTCCGATACCTCTGTGCCGATCTCAGTGTAGTCCTCGGGGTTGTCCAGTTTGGGATGGATGTGCTCTTCCCTCACTTCCAGCTTGCTGGTGTCGATTGCCTTGCGCACCTTGCGGTCGTGAGCCGCCACGCGGATGACCTTGTCCTGCTCAGCCACCGCCTTGGCGGCAGCAGCATCCAGGCGGGCCTGCTCTTCGGGGTCAATCTCCTGTTCAAAGAGACTGCCCGTGAGTTCCTCGGGCTTTTCGGGAAGGCGGACACGCTCGGTCTTCTGGCCGAAGAGCATCTGTGCATACCTGGAAAGCGTACGCTGCGCGATGAGAAGCTTCTCCTTCAGGGCAGCATTCTCGGCTTCCAGTTCTTGCATCTTTTTCTGTTCTTCAGCAGTCATTTTACCTGTTCTTTCTATATGTAAAGTTACGAAAAAACGGCCATATATGCAAGTCTACGGCCGTTTTTCTTTCACTTATTTTGCTGATTTTCAGATGCTTTTCGCATCCGATTCGCGCCGAAGGTCGCGGACTGCTTTGAGCTGTCGCAGACGGCGCTTGGGATCATCGATGATTCCCCGTATCGTATCCACGAGGCGGCGCCATTCGAAGGGTGTGATAGCTGGATCACCTTCCTGGATGCGTTCCACAAGATGCATACGGCCGTGGTCCAAACGCTTGTTGTAGATTACAAGGCCGCCGGGCTCATAACGGAGAAGCTTCATCATATTGTTGGAAGCGTCAACGAACACAAAGACATCTCCGCTGTAAAGGTTCTGCCCCATGTCGTTGTTCACTATACCGCTCAGCATGTTGAAGTTCTTCCGCATGTCCGTGGGTTTCGAGTACAGCCAGAACTTCGTTCCGTCTCCAAGACTAAACATGGCACTATACGCTCTTGAGGATCGTGTATATCATCACTGGCGTCAGACCGCCCTGGATGCGCATGTCCGTGCCGGTGCCTGTCCGCAGTTCAATGGTCATCCAGTTCTCGCCCGCAGGGTCCGCCTTGGACTTCCTGTTCGAGACTGCGGCCGTTGGAATGACACCGGCAACGGCGGGGAGACTGTTGCTGCCAATCGGAAGGAACCCTTCTGGAACCTCGGACTTTGCGTACTTCTTCTTCCACCAGAAGTACTGGTTCAGCGATATGTCCCTCGACTGCAGAAGGCTTTTGATGGTAACTCCTTTCTCGCGGCTCTCGGCCTGGATCTCTTCGATTTGTTCTCGTGTAAGCATGATTGTAATAAACTTTGATTTCATGCCTGCAAAGTTAGATCACACTCAAATCAAATAATAGTCGTACTTTAACGGATGCTTACGATAGCAAAAGTTTAGTCACTATTCTCGGAGCCCGCCGCCAGGACCGGAAAGGTCCAAATGCCGTCCTGACGAAGGGCTGATAGAAAAACGGCTGCCGGGGGGAAAGGGAGGCAGCTGACGTGTTTTCCGGATTAGGGTTGACTGCAGAAGGGCTGTCTCGTGGACTAAGCGATGGCGCCTTTGTACAATTGCTCGATGGGGAACATCATGTCCCAGTTCTTACCCCATACTACATTACCATGTTCGATGGAGAACTTCTTGAAATACCGGGGCTCAATGTAACGGTTGTACTGGGGGTGGGGGTGCGAAAGGATGAACGGCCGGAAATCCACTGTCTGGGAAGTGCCGTCGCTGAAGAAGATATGAAGGCTCACATCTCCCGCATATTCTGCGCGTACTACATACAATCTAATGGGTTCCATTACTTTACCTTTTTTGTTATCTGGGTGCAACGCACTCTCTTTTTCAGCACGAAGAAGTTCATCCACTTTTCTACAATGTTCTTGTAATAGGCCCGGATGAACCCTTCTGCCACATTGGCATCTTTCTCCGGAAGTGGCTCATACCCGATGGCGAACCGTCGGCGAATCTCCACTAAATCACCGTTCATCAAGATTAGGTCGAATATGGTCTCATACTCCCCTTTCGTCACGTGAACATGTATTGGCTCATGCTCGTTCGAGAAAAAGAAGAAAATGAATCCGAAATATTCGTAAATCTTGGGCACCTTTCTGGAGTTTTAATTTCTATTGGCAAAGATAGTAATAATCCAAAAAGAAAACAAAAATGACGTAAGTGCCGATAGGAAGACGGCTGCCGGGAGGGCAGCCGTTCGGAATGTTAAGGGGTGACCGATGCGTTAATTGAACGTGAGCGTCGCGTCAGAACCGCCGTTGCTGGCGTTGAGCAGGTCCAGCAGGGTGGCCGATGCCATTTTGTACACCGTGAAAGGCAGCGGAATGATTCCCGCCAAGCGATAGGTGTAGGTGTACAGGAAATACACCGGCGTTGTATCTTCCTTGCCGAAGGAGGTGATGTCAATGGAAATATTTCCCGTGTTGGAACCGTCACCCGAAGAATTGGCCGTGAAGTAAGAGGAAGAGCCAACCACGTCGGAAGTGCTGTAGGTCCGGTTGGTCCGCCAATACATGGGTGCAGCAAAGTTCTTTGCCTCATCCAGCACAATCTTCCCGGTGGGGATAACAATCTTGGTGGGCCGCTTCACCGTAAGAGGAGTCGGGTCTACCATATCGTCTGACACATGCAGGGAAATGGTTCCCGCATCCTTGAAGTTGGTCTTAGACTTAATGGTAAATATCTGATCTCCTTGAGTAGACGGAGTATATGTGTACTTACCGCTAACGTCACTCAGTTTGGTAAGACCATCAGCAGAATAAATATCCACTCCCGTAGCCGTGATGGTCACCGGGAACATATCCTTGGCCGAATAGTTGAAGGTGAAGGTCGTAGTCTGACCCGTACCCAGCGGAAGATCGCCATTCTGGACGATGGGACCCTTCCAGTACTTGTCGTAACGCTTTACGGTGTAGGTGTCGGCTTTGCTGACATCTTCTGCATCGGGATAATCACTGTTGGCCGACTGCAGCGTAATTTTCACCGTTCCCACGTTCACCGCATCCTGCGCCTGTACCACAATTTGCTGGAGACCAACATCAGAGGGGGTATAGGAAGTTCCGATGAGCGTTCCCGTAGAGGAACTTACAGCCGTAAGATTACCCAAGGTAAGGGTCATCGGAGAGGCAACCTTGGAGTAGAATTCCAGTACTGTGGTGTAATTACCACCCTTGGCAATAGGCTCTGCGTTAATCTTGGTGACAAAGACGGCACCCAGATCCTGCGGCAAAAAGTACCCGTCCATATCGGAGAGGATAATCTCCGGCTTGTAGTCGCGGGGAGACTGGAAGGTCACCGTAACCACATTATTATTGGTATCGGCCGGGTCATACTCGGAGTAGAAATACTCCAGCGTATAATAGATGGTGGAGCCGGTAGCCGAGGTCTCATAACAAGGTACCAGGTCGCCGCCCTTGGGGCTTATCACCTGCTCGCCGTTCATCCCGGAGGTGACGTCATGGGGCTCAAAGCGGAACATAAGCGGAAACATGGTCTCGCTGAGACCCGCCGGGACCTTAAAAGTAAGGGTGAGGTCATAACTGCCATCCGGTCCGGTATAACTCACATCCACCAGATCCTTCGGTTTCATGGAGATAATCTTCACATTACGCTGAATCAACTTCAAGCCTTCACCGGCAACGACAGAGAAAGTAGAAACCCGCTCGTCGCCACTGAAAGTATACGGGTCCGCCACTTTGTAGGTAACGGTGTACCAGCCATCATCGTCAGGGCCGGTAGTGCCCAGCTTCGTGACTTCTCCATCACCGTTAATGTCAGAAACGGTGCCAGAAGTGTGAACATCAGGATGATTAACATAATCCGGCGTATAACGATACTTGAAAACAGCATTGTCATCCGCCGCGGCAAACACTTTCTCCACATAGCTGGTTTCCATCAATGCCCCGTAGTTGGAGATGTCGGCAATGTCCTGGTATTCCGTGAGGGTATAGTTGTAGTCGGACGCATTGGCCTCGGCGTCGACAATGTGCTCATAGCCGTTTGTCGCAATACTCTTGATGGTTACCGTATACCGGTAGTTACGAATCAAGGGGCTCTTGACGCCATTATTATTCAGGATGTCCAGGCGGTAGAACCTGTCATTGCCACCCTTCCGCAGCTTGGCAATGATGTAAGTAGGATTCGCTTCGTCCGCCGGATGCTCGTAGGTATATCTATATTTGACACTTGAGTAGTCCGTAGGGAAAGACGAATCTTCGTATTCAGGCCGATATAGAGGTGCGGCTCCGGGGATGAGATATCCGGGGTAAGCACCCACGACGGTGTAATAGGTTGCGGCCAAGCCGGCCGATTCCCAGGCGCCAAAAATACTTCCGTCGCTTTTCAATGCGGCGAAACTCCCACGGGTGGGCGTATTGTACAACTGGAAACCGAGAATAGTAATCTCACTGGAAATGGAGTCATCTACTTTCAGATACACCTCGGCGAAGTTACGGACCATCCTGACAGTCCCGAAATCAGTAGAAGAACTAATCCCGGAGGTCATCGCTTTGTACCACCAGTAACCATCCTGTCCCCCGTAGGTATAAAGACGCGACATTACCTCGTCCTCATAGCCAAAATCCGGGTGGGTGCACTCTTCCGGGACGTTGGCCATGATGTGTACGTAACGTGTGCTGGAAGAGGATCTCAGGGAGATACGCACCTTATAAGTAGGTCCGGCACCATAGTTATATGAGCCGTCCGGGTTCAGGCTCAAATCATCTCCATCCATAGGAACGGCCTTGACGAACTCGTTCAGGTAGTGGTTGGAGCCGAAGACGGCGACATAGATGTTGCTGACGACAGAAGGGTCATAACCCATGGCCTTGGTGTCAGGGGTATTGTTGGTAGGAATGGTGAGGGACAGGTCAAAGGTGACGCGCTGCCCTTCGGCCTCTGCAGCAGGGGTTTCCGGCACCTCTTCGCGGACACAGCCTGCCAGAGCCAGTGCCATAACGGACAAAAGTATAAAAACTCTATTCTTTTTCATGTTCGTTTCCTCCTATCCGTTAGTTCTTGCTGGTGTAGCCCCATCCGGACCACTTATATTTTTGGTACTGTGTTCCACCTTCCTCGTAAAAACCGTCTTTAAGCGCCCCCACTTCTTCCCGTCCCCAATACCAAGTGTCGTATACACAACGAGTATAGGCAACGTTATTACCTAAATTCCCAGTGTTATCCGTCCATTCACCATTAGCATAATACCAAGCTGAAGAAGCCCAATATCCTGTTCCACTACTTGAAAAAACTTCCGGAATAGCACCAGCGCTTTGCAAATCCATACAATACTTAATCTCTTCTTCTGTGGGTAATCGCCATCTTCCGGCAGGATAACCATCTTCTTGATATGCCGCACACCTTAATACGGCTTCCCTATAATTCATCGTATTATTTCTACCATAAGACGAATTAACCATAAACTCAGGTGCAATGTACCCATTGTTATGTGCTTTTATGGTCGGTCTATACTTTAGAATCTTCTCTTGATCGGTGTTATCAGCCAAAAGAGGGGACCCATACTGACGCGCCTTCCATTTATCAACACTACCGTCATAATGCATGTGCATTATACCATACAAACCATTGCAGGCATCATATTGATCCGTTGCGTAAACTATAGAAGACAAATCTATTCTTGGATCCAATATATATAAGCCAGACTTTGGTGCGACAGAAACAATTAACAAATAGCGGCACGTGTTACTATTATCCGGATTAAGATACATATACGTGTTGATGTATCCTACATAGGTTGTTGCCGATGAAGAACCATTAGTGCCCTTTCTGCGAGTTTCTGGGTAAACATTTGATATCGCAGCATCCGAACTGTTATGGGCACGATAAATGCCGCCAAAATCGGCGGTATTATTGTTAACGACAACCCATCCCGTCGATTTTTTGCCTTCCACAACTATCGGCGGATACTGTGTAATCACAACCGTCTGATCAGGGACATCATTCGCGTCATTCAAATGCAAATTTAACTTGTAGGTATATGGCCTGGCTGCAAACTCGTTCGCGCCAAAGGTGCTAACAAGTTCATGCCTCAAAATAATTTTCCCTTCATGCGATGAAGGATCAGGCTGTTCAATCTCGAACCAATATTTGTCTGTACTTGAGTAAGGAGTCAATACTTCTCCCACATGACCGGAAGCAGTACTAATTCCACTGAAACTATCCTTGAGCTTGGCATCATCAGTTTTGTAATTGGGAGCGTAAGACGGATCGGAATTAAACAGGTATTTTGTAGCAGTACCATTGTTTGTGTAAACCTCCTTATAAATCTCTTGAACCGTAACCGTAATATCCCCTGAAGCTTTGAAGTCGATTGTCACGCCTTCTCCATTCTCAGTGGTTATGCTGTGGGTCATGGGAATCATGTATTTGGCATCCGTGATTTCAATGGGCTCCATGCCTCCGGCTTCCGCATCGTTAACTGTGCCCCAGCCCAGGATGGTAAGGCCGGTTGCGGTCAGCGGTACAGGATTTTCGGCTTCGCCGCCCAGGACATCCAGCTTCACGGAAACATTGTACAGGGTATTGGATTCCAGCGCCGTAAGGCCGGGGAATACCACCTTGTAGTAAAGCTCCACGACATTCTCTTCCAGGATAACCGTGCTGGAGCCGCTATCGTCATAGCGGACGTAGCGCCAGGGCTGGATAATCTTAACGAACGGCGCACGGCCGCTGCCGGTGGTAGTCCAGTCGATGGGATAGGTATAGAAATCGAAGGTATTTGTGTAAGGATGGCTGTCGGCGTAGCGGAAGTAGGCCGGATTGGCTACGGGACCGCCCAGCGAAACTTCGCGGGCTCCGTTGTCCAGATACACGCGCACATTGGCTCCGGTCATAGGAGACCACGCCGTATGGGTTCCATCGCCATTGTCGGTGGTAATCGGGGGGGTGGTTGAACTGGGATCGGTGGGCTGCTCCGGATACTCCACAGCCACGGCAACTTTGGCGGCCAGGCGCTTGAGATCGAGCGAAGAGACAACGGCGTCGCCGGAGCTCTTGAAACTACCCACGTCTGTCGTCATTACGAAGGACGGAGTATCCAGAACGCTGGCGCGACCATTCTCAAAAGTGGTGCCCTCGGTCCGGTAGATGAACTTGCCCAGGGAGGCGGCATTGGTAGCGCCATTATCGGCCTCCAGCGTCAGGGCCTGAACTTCGCTCAGGGACTCGGAGCCGAAATCTCCCGGATAATTGGCGATGACCAGAACCTTATTGGTGGCAAGAGCGGAAGAGCCTCCGACGGCACTTACACTTACACCGGACAACTCATAATAGCCTTCCGACTCAAGGGTGGGCGCGTTTACACGCTGTTTATATAACTGCGTTCCGCTTTCATTAAAAACGAGGAAGTCCAAACGGTCCACAGTGTTCTCCGCCCCTACTCCGGCCGTTTTGGTAACAAGTCCGTCCAGGGAAACGCGGATTGTCAAATCTCCCTTCTCCGGGCTGTCCATGGCGTTCTCACGGGTGCAGGCCGCCGTTAGCAGCGCGGCCGCGAAAATCACTATATATATTCTTTTCATATTCTATACCGGTTATTGGATTACACAACCATTACTGTTTCTGGCTACCTCCGAATCGATGGAATACTCCGTAGTGTCATCCACAATAATACTGAAAGTGATGACATTCCCAGTTGCCGCACCACTTAATGTGAAATCCACCTTGGAAGGGTTGCCGATGGTGCCGGTCAATACACCGCCGGTACCGACATTGGTGTCTTGCGTTATGGTTACGCCCGTTTTGACAGAGCCGTCAACAGCATCCAGCACCTTGATTTGCCATTTCTGGCCCTTCGGGGCAAAGATGGAGAAACTATAATTGGAAGCAGGTAAAGGATCGCTTGTATCGTATGTAAGTTTGGTGGCATTCACCACAGGATCGTGCTGTCCGTATTCCAGACTGGAGGATTCATCTCCCCATTCTGCCACGCTCCCACGCATAGCTACCGTAGTGATGCCTGCATCCCAAAGGGCACCGGGAACGAGCAGACCGGAAATCAAGGATTTCTTCCGGCCATCGAAAATGATCCAATCATTGGGGGCGTAATCCCGGCCTTGAATGGTGCAGGCTTTGGCAGCCTTAAGGTCCAGGGTGCGGTGGACATTGTCACTGTCAATGGTTACATTAAAGTCCAGGGAAAGACCCGTGATTTCCTGCGGCAGTGCAAAGAAAACGAAATCTAGCGTAGGATTGGATGTGGTGAGCACCAGATCAGGAGGGAAGGTAAAGGTAATCTCGTTATTAACGCCGGCAGAGATATCGGCCATGTTGGTATAGACCCATTTGGTATCGTCGGTATCGTAATAAACGGAGAAACCACCCGTAAGGGCCGTATTGACCGACTTCAACTTGACAGAATGAACGGTGATATCCTTGTCCTTCCTTCCCGCACTGATATAGAATGCCGTGTATGCCGGCTCGAACTGCAAGGTGATGTCCCCCGAGCTTTTAGAGTCATGGGCAACCATAAAGGCATTGGACATGGGAGGATAATAAACAGTTGTACTAGCTCCGGAAACAATGGGGGCAGTAAACGTACTGGCAGTTCCCGCCTGTGAGGCAGGGATGGAGCACTCGAACGGAGTCGAGGACGTGCCGCGAACCGTAGCGGCAGGGTCATCTCCAGGCACAGGGTAAATGCCATAGAAATGGTGGGTTACGGCATCGGTCCAAACCAAACCACCCCGCGTGGCACTCGTTACTGTCAGTGTTCCGGCATCGCTATATTGGCTGGATGAGGTAATAGCAGAGACACTATAATCGGCCCAATGATAAGCAGCGGCATTGTTGCAAGTAGCCTTGTCACTATAGATGCGGATTACGTCGTCCAAGGACCAGTCAATCCGCTCTGCACCACTGCTGCCCAATTCTCCGCTGTAGGCAGTCTTGGTCAGAGGCTCCGGGACCGTGACGGCGCTGAACCGGATCTCCTTTCCCGCTCCGCCAAACTTCTGGCATCCCGCCAGAAGCACTGGAATCGGCTTTAGAGCATCGTCCGGAGGCTATTCGGACAACATTTGGACAACAACGTCAGCGCCATTCCAGCATCTTCACCAGGTCCTGCTTCATTTCCAGGTCAATCTCCCGGTAGCGGTTGAAGGCTCGGGAGCCCTCGGCATGGCCGGTGAGGGAAGCCACCAGATTGGGGTCCTTCACTTGCCGATAGATGTTTCCCGCGAAGGTTCGGCGGGCTAAGTGGCTGGAAGCCAATTCGTTCAGCGGACGTCGTACTTCCCGGCCGGTGAACGGGTCCAGCGCCGTGACCATCCGGGTGAGACCGGCGGCGGTGAAAGCGGCGCGGATGCAGCTGTTATAGCTTTGCGCGTCGATGAACGGAAGCAGCCGCTCTCCGGGCCGATTTTTGTACTTTTCAACTATCTCCCTGGCGATAGCGTTGAGCGGAACAACCACTGTTCGCCCGCTGGAATGCCGCGTTTTGGAAGCGATATACTCCAGTGTTCCGTTTTGCACGGCATTCTTGGTGAAGCCCATCAAATCACCCACCCGGCAACCAACATTACATTGAAACACAAATATATCCCGTTGTTCATCCAGCCTTCGCGTGGGCATCGGCGCCCGGTAAAGCCGCTCCACCTCGTCCAGCGTCATGATGATGGGAGTGCCGTATTTCTCCCGGGGCATCTCAAAGTCCGTGAAAGGTCGATTTTGTACAAATCCGGCCTTGTTGCACCAAGAGAAAAAAGCCTTGAGGAGTTTGAACAAACTGTTGAGATAATTGTCGCTGCGCTTGGAAATCTCTCGAGTTTCCGGACAAGCCGACAGAATCTGCGGGAAGCGTTTCACCCACAAGTGCTCGTCCTTGACATAGTCCCGAAGGTTGGTCAGCGTGTCAAGATTAACCTCCTCCAAATCAAATACATAGCCCGGATTATCAGGGGCCGATGCCCGCACGAATGCCTCAAAACGATGGACCATCCGCTGCAGCACATAATAGTGCCGCCGTCGGGAAAGCGACATCTCCCTGCCATCGGCATATAGAGTGAACAGTTCGTCAAAAGACTTCTTCCGGCTTTCCGGAGTCGTGATGCCATAGTACGTCTCCAGCGTCTTTCCCAGCCAGGAAGGGCCGATTTCCCCTTGCCCCTTTCCAATTACGTAAGCATTTGAAATAAAGGATTTTAATGCCGATAGCTCTTTGGTGATCGCACCCCGCTCGGCCTCTGGTATCGGCCTTCTCTTTTTCAGTTCCGCCGCCCTGGCATCCCACCAGGCCGGCTCTATCAACACCTTCGTCACCTGCCTTTTTCGGAAATTCCGTCCGGCCGACACGCTCACATGCAGCGGCACCCGCCCGCCATCGGCCCTCTTCTTCGTAGTCCGTAGTTCAAATCTTATGGTCATAAAAAAACAAAAATAAGCAAACTTGGACAGAAATTGGACAACACCCCCCCGGGAATGCGCCTTTCCTCAATTCCCGGCACATGCTGCCGGGTGCGGAAACGGCCTCATTCGCCCCCGGGAACGGTTCATCGGCGCTGCCGGGTGCGAAAACGGCCTCATTCGCCCCCGGGAAACGGGAACGGCATGGCCGGAGCCGACAAAAATCGTAAGAATCATTTCGCGAGCCAACCGCGCTGCAACGCCGTTTTTTATCTGTTTCTTACGAAAAATCGGTTGAAACCGTTCAGAACCCTTTCGTCCCTTTTTACGTTTCAACCGATAAGTCCGGAAAAATGTTTATAGTATTGCAGTCAAACCAAAATTTTGACTATATGCAACGTTATGCAAACATCACCCTGGACGAGACCTCAAAGGTCGTCCTTTTCGATCCCTCCAACAAAGAGCTCTTCATGGGCATGATTGAACTCCTGGTCCACAAGCGGCTGAAAGACCTCATTTTTCTGAATACCGAACAGCACGGTTTGGCAATCTCGGATAAAAACAGTACATTTGACATGCTTTGCCAATCGGCCGATACAGGAGAGGAATTCATAGTGGAAGTGCAGAACCGATCGCAGGCCAGCTACATGGACCGGATGCTGTCCTACGCCACTTTTCCCCTTCGGCGGCAGATGGCGGAGAAACGGGAGCGGCTGCTGAAACAGGCCGAAACGTGGGACAGGCAACTGGCCAGAAGGGAGAAGGCCGCACCCTTGGAGCGGATGGACTACGCGCTGAAGCCAGTGTATGTGATTAGCATCCTGAACTTTGCGCTGGAGCACGAGGACTGCGGAGCGCTGGAGGAAGGCCTGGTGAGCCGGTACTCCATCCGGGAAGACACCAGCGGCGAGTTGATGACAGATGCCCTGCATTTCATTTTCCTGGAGCTGGGCCGATTGAAGGCCGATTTCGGAGAGGACGCAAAGTGCCGGACCCGGCTGGAGCGGTTCGCCTATACCTGGCGCTACATGCACCTGCTGGAGGCCGTTCCGGAAGGATTTGAGGACCCTTTGGTACTGAAATTGATGCAGGCTTCCGAGTATGCGAATTTGCCGATAGAGAAACAACGACAATACGATAAAACCATGACCACGGAATTAGATATCATCGCCCAGAATAATTGGGCTATCGACCAGGCTAAACGTCAGAGCCGGGAGGAAGGTCGGCAAGAAGGCAGAATTAATACTGCCAAGAACCTTATTGCTCTTGGAGTGGATCTGGACATCGTTTCCAAGGCCACAGGGATACCAGTGGAGGAATTGGAGAAGTTGAGGTAAAAGAACCGCTTACAAAAGCCCGCGAACCCGAACCCTACTGGGCGAGTTCCCAGGAATCGATGCTTCGGGTGGAGGTGGAGAAACGGACGCCAATCCTAAAGAGCTGGCGGGGGTCATCGGCATATTTCCGGGCATAGTCCTTGCCTTCTATCTGCTGAAGGGCGGCCTGGGGCGTGTCATTGATCTTGATTTCAATGATATAGACAAAACGCGGGGTCTCCAACAGGATGTCCATCCGGCCTTCCGACGTGGCGTCTTCCGTGCGGACTGTCACGCTGTCGGAGAGCAGCTGGAGGATGATGCTCATTGCGTACTGGAAATCCTTCTCGGCATTACCCTGGATCTGGTAGTTCTGCCGGGCGAAGAAGGCCTCCATCCGTTTCATGAAGTTCCGGGGCTCTCCGGTCATAAGGTCTTTGTTCATCTGGCGGATGAGCAGGCTGCCGGAACCCCTGGAGGTGGTGTAATAATCCAGCAGGAAGGACAGGAAACCATGCTTGACTTCCTGATTGGGGAATCCCAGCGTATAGATGCCGGTGCTCTTATCGTAATCCCGGATGGTGAGATAGCCGCTCTGGTAGAGAAGAGGCAACGGATTGTAGAAAACGCGGTCGATACTGGTAAGCAGCGTGGAGTCCGCCTCCTCCTCCGCCAGACGGGTGACATCGTAATCGGTCTGCTTCATCACCTCCACCAGGAAGGACGGCGTGCCGGTTTCGAACCAAAAGAACCTGAACTCTTTTGACCGGAGCGCACTGAGCAGGCTGAAAGGATTATAGACACCGGCCGATGAAGGATGGAAATGGTATCCGTCATAGGTCTTCTCCAACTTTCCCAAGCACTCCTCCAACGTAAGCTCGTTTGCCTCTGCCATTTCCATGATGCCCTCCCGGAAACTCCCCTTCAATTCTTCTTCCGTCAGACCGCAGATATCGGCATACGCTTTTTCCATGGAAATGTCCGTCAGGTTGTTCAGCCCGCTGAAAATGCTGAGTTTCCCAATCTTGGTGACGCCGGTGAGAAAACCGAAGCGGATGTACCGGTCCTTGGCCTTCAGCACGCTGTAAAAGCCCTGAAGCTGCCTGCGGTAAATATCCAGGAGCCGTTCATCGCCCAGGTTATCCACAATGGGCTTGTCATATTCGTCGATAAGGACAACCACCTGACGGCCGGTCTTTTCGTAAGCGGCGTCGATAAGGCGTTGAAAACGGACATCGGCCGATTCATAAGGCTTCTTAATACCATACCGGCTTTCCAGGACGGAAAGCTGCTGGTCCAACTGCTGAAGCAATGCCTCTTCCGTTGTATAGAACTTGCCGGTTAGGTCGAACCGAAGCACCGGATACTGTATCCAGTCTTTCTCCAGCTGGGTAA
>Ga0310690_10007445_pt1 | contig 14096 bp, 12 predicted proteins | sample AusTroGonzalo_MG_2_FD_207661 | JGI IMG/M metagenome (GOLD analysis project Ga0310690, IMG submission 207661) | Bovine rumen microbial communities from tropical cattle in Woodstock, Queensland, Australia - Gonzalo_04 (v2) (version 2) | ecosystem: Host-associated > Mammals > Digestive system >...
GCTATGGTAATTTCCAGGATACCACCTGTATAGAACTTGAGTTTGACACAAATGTAGTACCTCAAAATGACTATGTTCATGACTATGAACAGCTGTGGCATCAGCAGGCTACAGGAGCAGAGTCTCTGCGTGATTTCGTAGATGGAATGCCCAGCCAGAAAGGTTATTATACAAATACGTATATTACTCCGCGAACCAATTTCAATGAAGAAGTTCAGCAGGTTGTTGATGAACATTCATTCTGATATATAGAATCGGAATATCATCCCGGAATCTCTTATGGACATCAGTCCTGAGAAATTCCGGGATCATTTTTTTAACGGCACCAAACTCTTATCACAAGAGAGTACTGTCATTCTCTGTACACATGAACAACGCCGTTCTATTACCGGACAACAAACGTAATAACTGTATTGTGAAGAGAAGAACCACGTAGTTTATATAAAAGTTAGAAGAGCTATGAATATAAAGGACTAAGCAGTCAAATTATCCTAACGGACAGAATTAGACAAAAAGAACCGGTTCCCTTTTGAAGAGAACCGGTTCTCATTATATATCAGTAAGATATTGTATTATTCATTAAGGAGCGTATATCAGAGCTTTGTCCCCATAGTATGCACTTGTTATCTGGCCTTGTACGGTACAAGATTTGCCTATTGATACCACACGACTCTTCTTGATTTCATCCCATACCTTAGAGGTATTGTCTGATGTGGTATAGCTGAAAATCTCAACTGTGAGACCATCACCGAATTTGCTCTTGTATTTCTTGATTGCTTCAAAATCAATTTTTCTAATCACGATTGTAATACCCTTATCATTATGAGTGATTTTAATCTCAGCGTCTGAGAAATCGGTGGCATCTGATGAAATGTAATCCTTAAAGATTCTTATATCAAAATCATCCTGCTCAACCATTTCATCAATAGACAGAGGAATATTAATCTTTATGGAATCGACATCAGCTCTTATATGTACTGAAGTCTTTATCTCACTCCATTCAAGATGCTGCTGCTGATGGATATCGATCTCTACATTGTCTGGAGTATTGTCAGGCTTACCTACAACAGTGTCAACCATTATACCGTTAACATGCCAAAGGCCCTTTCCGCCGACTTCCTTTACAACGTACCATGCAACATGAGAGTTAAGATGCTCTTCTCCTAAAGCCAGCAGGCTGTCGACTATACCTAATTTCCAGGTATTTTCAGCAACCTTTTTGTTGGCAGCAATCAGAGCCTGTAAATCAGACTTCTCTTCTTCCAGGAAATCATAAACAGACGGAGCCTTTTTAATGGCAAGCTGCGTCTTCAAGCCATTTATATCACTAACATATCTGAACATACCGACGTTATTACCGGTAGACTTATCTATTTTGTAATAGTCAAAATCACGGTCATTGTAGTGTCCGTAAGGATAATTGGTCCATACCTCACCTCTGTTTTTATCATTCTGAGCCGATGCGGCGCGATTCGCCTTACGTCCGAAATAGAGTTCAGAATTCTGATTTACGTAACCAGGGTAACTTTGATCTATACGGATACTGAAACGGGCACTTTCCCAGCCTTCTTCCGTATTGGCATAAGGCCAAAGATAACCCTTGGTTCCGCTGTAAGTATCAGTATAAGCAAAAGCACGTCCTGAAACGAAAACCTCTGTTTCCGGTAAGATAGAACCGGTCTGCTCATCTTTAATAGAGTCATTGACGGAGACTTTTTCACATCCCATCAACGCTACAGCACCTAAAAGAAGCAATGCGATTTTTTTCATAAAACAAATATTACGTCCTTTATTAATAATAAAACTCATTTGACACCGCAAAGGTACAATCAAATAACAAGTTAGCAAACAGTTTTATTAAAAAAGTTATGAACTGGATGCATTTTTATCTTCTAATAACAGAAATTGTTACCTGGACGTATCTTATTTACCGGCAACGGCATCAATTTCAACAAGAGAACTCTTAGGCAAAGCAGCAGCCTGAAAACAAACGCGAGCCGGTTTATCTTGAGTAAAGAACTCGGCATATACCATATTCATCGCAGCAAAGTCTGCCATATTAGCCAGCAGCACAGTAGTCTTTACCACATCATTATATGTAAGTCCTGCTGCCTCAAGTATTGCACCTATGTTCTCAAGTGCCTGACGCGTCTGCGCCTCAATCCCCTGAGGCATTTCGCCCGTAACAGGATTAACCGGTAACTGCCCTGAAACATACACTGTTCCGTTAAGGTTAACAGCCTGAGAATATGGTCCTATAGCAGCAGGAGCGCCGCTTGTTACAATAGTCTTTTTCATATCCGATTGTTTTTGTAAGGTTTTTCAGTTTATAATAATCATTCCCACTCTATTGTGGCTGGCGGCTTTGAAGATATGTCATAGCATACACGGTTCACGCCCTTGACCTTATTGATTATCTCGTTGCTAACCCAGTGCATGAACTCATATGGCAGTTCTGCCCAATCTGCAGTCATGGCATCAACACTTGTCACGGCACGCAATGCCACTGCATTGTCAAAGGTACGCTCATCACCCATTACGCCTACGGTATGGTCAGCCAGCAGGATTGCACCGGCCTGCCATATCTTATCGTAAAGTTTCCACTCACGCAGACCGTTTATGAATATGGCATCAGCCTCCTGCAGTACAGCCACCTTTTGCGGAGTAATGTCACCTATTATACGCACAGCCAGACCGGGGCCCGGGAACGGATGACGTCCTATCAGATGCTCGGGGATGCCCAGACGTCGTCCTATGGCGCGGACCTCATCTTTGAAAAGCCATTTCAATGGTTCACAAAGCTTGAGCCCCATCTTGGCAGGCAGGCCACCCACATTATGATGACTCTTTATGGTCTTACCTGTTATGTTCAGGCTCTCAATGCGATCCGGATAAATCGTACCCTGCGCCAACCACTTGGCATCAGTTATCTTTGAAGCCTCGGCATCAAACACCTCTATAAAGTCACGGCCTATTATCTTACGTTTCTGCTCAGGCTCGGTCACCCCCTTAAGGTCAGCAAAGAACATTTCCGATGCATCCACGCCCTTTACGTTCAAACCTAAGCAAACGTAATCATTAAGCACATCAGTAAACTCATTCTTACGCAACAGGCCATGATTTACGAATATGCAGGTCAAGTTCTTACCTATTGCTTTATTAAGCAACACAGCCGCAACCGATGAATCCACACCGCCGCTGAGACCCAGAACCACCTTGTCATTGCCAAGCTCAGCCTTGAGTTCACCTACGGTCTTCTCAATGAATGAATCTGATGTCCACTCCTTACGGCTACCGCATATACCTATTACAAAGTTTTCAAGCAGCAATTTGCCTTGCAATGAATGAACCACCTCAGGATGGAACTGCACGCCCCATACACGTTTCTCAGCACACTCAAAGGCGGCATATTGGACGCTGTCAGTAGATGCCGTGACATGATAACCGGCAGGAATGGCCGTAATTGAATCACCATGACTCATCCAAACCTGCGAGCCCTTATCAAAACCCTTGAACAGCTGGCAGCCAGGATCAATATAGCCGAGTGAGGCATGACCATACTCACGTGTGCCGGCCTGTTCCACTTTACCGCCGTAAGTATAGCTCAGCAACTGCGCTCCGTAGCAAATACCCAGTACAGGATACTTGCCCACTATACCTGAAAGATCAGGGCGGAAAGCATCATCGGCATATACACTCAAAGGCGAGCCACTCAGAATGACGCCAATCACATCAGGATCATCAGCCGGGAAACTGTTGTAAGGCAATATCTCACAGAATGTGTCTAACTCCCTGACTCTACGCCCGATAAGCTGTGTAGTCTGGGAACCAAAATCCAGTATTATTATCTTTTGCATATGGTACTTAAGGTTTCTCTCTCTCTTTTCAGACTGCAAAATTACACAAAAAAAATGTACCTTTGCAGCGTATGACAAGAAACAGTAACATAACAGTTCCAAAACAGATGCTGCAGAGAAGTTTTCTGCTGCGAACAGTAGTTTTTGTGTCATTATTTTCCATGCTGTTCATGTCACTATATCAACCTTCATTAGCCTATTCCACCACTTGGTTCGGATTTCATTCCTGGAAACAGGCGGGTGTCACAACACTGTTTTATGTTACAGCCATATCGACTCTGGTTTTGAGCAAACTGCTAATCTCTGCTTTCAGCAACAGGCATGATGTAACAATCCGTAGAATTCTCTTATGGCTTATGGCAGAGTTTTTTGTCATAGCAACTGAATACTATTTCTTTACGGTTTCTTTCAAACTCGGCTCCATTGAAATCCCGCAATTATTGTTAAGGATTCCGTTGTGCGTGGCTCTCATCCTGTGTATCCCCTACTCCATAATCTGGTTCTATGCCCAATACAAGGCCAAGAAAGAGGAACTGGAGTTGTTCAAGGTTACACATAAGCGTGAGATAATGGAATCAGACCACCGACTGATTCAGTTCCGTGACAGTCAAGGCAAACATAAGATGTCACTCAGTGAAGATTCTATTTTCTACATAGAGTCACAAGATAATTATGTACAGATTTTTTACAATCTGGACGGTAAATTGTCAAGCTATCTGCTGCGCAGTACTTCACAGAAAATAGAGGAGGACCTGACAGGAACATCAATCGTACGCTGCCGCCGGTCTTTCCTGGTAAACACATCCAAGATTGTACGTTGGGGCAAGGAGCACGGGCACTTTACCATAACGCTTGACAATCCCTCAGGCAAAGCCATAACGGTTACTCCCGCCTATTATCGTACCATTCTCACCCAACTTGACACGCGTTCACTGTAATGCAGTTTTGTTCCGTTTTGCTTTTCAAGGCTTTTTCTCAGAGGGAGAATCCTTGAACACGATTGCAAACAGGATGGTTACCAGCAACATATATGCCGCAAACACAAACCATGCTAAGCTCCAGTCCGGAACGGTAGCCTTGAACACATAATGATCCATTACAGAACCTGCGCATATCATCCCTATAGTTGCACCAAATCCGTTTGACATCATCATAAACAAGCCTTGTGCGCTTGCCCTGATGCTCTTGTCAACATTCTGTTCAACATAAAGCGAGCCGGCTATATTGAAGAAATCAAACGCAATGCCGTATAATATGCAGCTAAGGATAAAAAGCAACACGCCCGGCATATCCGGAGTACCCAGTCCAAACAGTCCGAATCTGAGCACCCATGCCGTCATGGACATAAGCAGGACCTTCTTGATTCCGTAACGTTTCATACAGAACGGAACAAGCAGGAAACACAACGTCTCCGATATTTGTGACAAAGACAGCAATGCGTTGGAATTTTTTACCGCAAAAGTCTCTGTCAGCGCGGGATTGTTTGAGAAAGATCCAAGAAACGTATTGGCATATCCGTTTGTTATCTGAAGAGCCGACCCCATAAGTATTGCAAAGACCAGGAACACAGCCATTCTACCCTGGCCGAACAAACGGAAAGCCTTAAGACCGAAGGCTTCAGATATGCTCCTGTTACCACCGGTAGGACAAGCCGGCAATGAAAGAGCATAAAAACAGAGTACAAATGACAACACTCCCGACATTATCAACTGCGTAAAAGATTCCTGCATCCGAACACCGTTTATTGAAATCCAGTTCACAGCCAGCATACTGCATATAAAGCCCACTGTACCAAACAGACGTATTGGCGGATAATCTCTGACCGGATCTCCACCGGCACGGGTGATAATGCTGTAAGATACTGAATTAGTAAGCGCCACCGTAGGCATAAAGAACACTATGCTCAGACTGTACAAGGTGTAAAGCGGGCCAAATAGCACCTGACCGGCCTTAAGGCAGTATAATCCTGCAGAAAGCATAAACGCTCCCGCCAATGCGTGACACAAGGAAAGCATGCGCTGTCCCTGGATATATCGGTCAGCCACTATTCCTACCAGCGCCGGCATAAAGAGAGAAACTACGCCATTGGCTGCAAAGAACCACTTGATCTGACTGCCTAATCCGGCCATAGCCAAATATCGGCCGATAGAGATAAGATATGCGCCCCAAACGGCATATTGAAGGAAAACCAGCACTACCAGACGTAATTTCAGGGCTGTTTTAAGTGGAGATGTATTATTAAGCATGAAAAGCATTTTTGCTGTGCGAAATTAGCAAAAGCGCTCGAAAACCACAAAAATATGCCCAAAACACATTATAAATAATGTTCTAATATAAAGAACTATTACAAAATCACTATCTTTGCAGAATAAGCATTGGTTGTGCGCAAGCGCGAAATGAGCAGAAAAAAGGATACTATCAACAGAATGTTTCGTACAGTCATATTGGCACTTTGTACCATCCTGACAAGTGCGCTCCATGCCCAAAGTTCATCTCAAGAGAACCATCCACTTACCGCTGGTGACACTTTAGTTGACCGCGTTTTGCCCATGCCTGTCCCTGACAGTTCATATCTGGTTTCAGACTATATTGAAATCCATTTCAAGTTGGACAACGCGGACCTGGATATTTCCTACATGGACAACGGCATTGCCCTCATGCGTATGGAGAGAGTGATAGATTCCATCGGCATCGATAACATTAAAGAGATAGAGATAGTCTCTCAATCGTCACCAGAAGGACCTTATGAACGTAACAAAAAACTTACAGAACAGCGTTCAAAGGTTATGGTCAACTACATGTATAGAGTATTTCCTGAGTTGAAGGAAAAGATTACCGTCAATAAGATCACAGAAGCCTGGGATAACCTGAGCCAATATGTTGAGCAAGACCCCAACCTTGAATATGAAACCAAGCAGACCATTCTGGACATAATTCACTCTGATGAGTTAAGCCTTGATGTAAAAAAGAGCAGGCTCAAGAAAACATTGGGTGAAAACCCCAAGACAGGCGATGTTTACAAATACCTGACAACCTTCTACTATCCAGTTATCAGAAACTCAGGTATGTATATCCTACACATAGTTGAACCTATTCAGGACTTGACCTTCAAACCTGACACTCCGTACATACATCAATCTGTTACAAACACGTCAGACATAGCCTATCAACCACAGCAGATATTGCCTGAGGAATCAAGGAAACGTCCGGTTTTAGCTGTCAAGACCAATCTTCTGTATGATGCATTCTTTACCAAAGATATGGGATGGGCCCCCATATACAACATCGAAGCTGAACTCTACCCCACAGAGAATGGCCGCTGGACATGGTTGCTGGAGTATGAATTCCCTTGGCATTCCATACCAAGTAAGCATCAATATCTGCAGATGCTAAACCTTCAATTTGAAGGACGCAGATATTTCAAAGAGAACTCTCATCACTCCGGGCATTATCTTTCAGCATATATTGGAGCAAATTATTTTGATTTCTGCTTCGACAAGGAATACGGGCATGGCTATCAGGGTGAAGGTGGCGGTCTGGGACTTGGCTATGGCTATGTGCTGCCTTTAGGTAAGAATCCGGAAACAAGATGGAAATTGGAACTCTTTATCAAAGCGGGAATATATTACGCACTTTATGACCCCTATGATGCAGGAAATCCTTTCGCAGGCAAGTATTACTATGATTGGAATCTTGAGCCGGAAAGGTTCAGAAAGAGAAACAAATTATATGAAAGATATCATTTAACAGGCGGAGGAATATCCATCAGTTATGACCTCATTCGCAAGAAAGTCAAGAACCATCCAAACAAATAATCAATTGTCTTTGACACAGCAAGCCTTTAAACCCTGAATGCAATGAAAAAAAAAATTCTACTATTGGTTGTCATAATCATTTCCCTGCCTTTCAAAGCACAGGAAAAAGAGATTATCAAGACAGGATGGAACTTTGGTCCCCTACCGGTAGTAGGATTCGATTCAGACCTTGGATTCCAGTACGGAATATGTTGTGACATATTCAATTTCGGGGACGGTACCAATTATCCCAGCTATGATTACAAGATAAACCTTGAAGCATCGACCTACACAAAAGGCTCCAGCATACTCCGCACATACGGTGATTTCAAAACGCTTATCCCTGACGGCAAGCTGTTTTTTGACATAACATATTTCAATGCCCCCAAGTACGGCTTTTACGGATATAACGGATTCGCTTCAAAATTCAGTCCTGATTCAAAAGGGTACCATTTCATGTCACGCAATGAGTTCCGTGCATTGGTCAGTGTACGTAAAGCCATATACGGCAACCTAAGCATAGCAGCAGGCCTGGCGTTTTATCACATTACTACAGGACAACTTGACCTGGACGGATATGACGGAAACGCCACATTGTATAATGAATATGTTGAGAAGAACCTTATCAGCATCAATGAGAAAAAAGGCGGCAATGTAACTCAGCTCAGAGCCGGTCTGGTATATGACTCACGCAACCATGACAGTGACCCCACGCGTGGAGAGAACATAGAGGCATCACTCGTTTTCAGCCCGGATTTCATTGACGGCCGCGGATATGGCAACATAGGTTTTCATTTGAGCGCAAGCCAATATCTGCCTATATATACAGACAGGCTGACCTTGGCCTACCGATTCCTCTTGCAGGCAAACATCAAGGGTGAAATCCCGTTTTATTTTACCCATAACATCAACAGCATGTTCTTCCGCAAGATATACACAGAAGGCGTGGGAGGCAGTGCTTCTGTAAGAGGACTTAACCGTAACGGAGTTCTGGGCAACGGCTTCTATTTGCTCAACATTGAAGCCCGCTGGCGCATATATGATTTCAAATTCCTAAACCAGAACTGGCAGATTGCCACTAATCCGTTCTTTGACGCCGGAAGCATAATACAGCCTTACCGTCTTGATGAACAGAAAGCAGCCGGATTGTATAACGGAGATGAGACTAAGACGCACTTTTCATCAGGAGTGGGTTTAAAACTGGTGATGAACCACAACATGGTATTATCGTTTGAGGCTGCCAAAGCGTTTGACAAGAATGACGGCGAAGGACTCTGGACCAACATAGGATTCAATTATCTGTTTTGATTTCTCATGTCACGCCTCAATCTGTCCGCCCTTCTCATAAGTCTTGCATTCATACCCGCTATCGCCGCAGGTGCTGACGGTGAAACACCGGATACTAAAAACGGATGGTCTGTAACCCCCGTCCCCGCGCTGGCGTATGACTCTGACTTTGGAGTGATGGCCGGCGGTTTTGTTGATATCAACTACTACGGAGGGCTTTACCCCAACTATAAGCACCGTATCTGTCTGGAAGCCCTGACATACTCCAAGCATGCAAGCTTCTACATGATCCAGTATGATTCCAAATACATCATACCTAAGATAAGGACATCGGCCAAGGTTTATTATGACAATAATCCCCTGTATTGGTTCTACGGATTCAACGGCGCGGTCAATGATTATGACTCTGAGAAGAACTGCAACCGCGACAAAGGCATAGCCTATTACAGCTATGACCGAAAGTTCATCAACACAAGGCTGGAGTTTGAGGGCGCTTTATCACAGAATCTTGACTGGACAGCCAAACTCGCATATTGGCACTATTGGATAAGGGAACTCAACTGGAATGGATATGACTCTAACAATACCCTGTTCCGTGAATACAGGCAAGCCGGATTGATTGGGGATGATGAAGCCCGGGGAGGCAATATGATGGAATTTCAGGTGGGATTCAAATATGACACCCGCAATATGGAATCGGCTCCCACAAAAGGAATTTATGCCGATCTGAATGCAGCATGGGCTCCTGATATTTTCCACACGGGATATGATTTCCTTAAACTTGCAGCACGCTTCAGGCAGTATATCAGCCTTGGCACCGAACGTCTGGTACTGGCATACAGCCTGGCATACCAGGGTACACTTATCGGCAATCAGGCTTTCTACACACAGTCCTATATCATCAATTTCAAGCCATCTGACGGACTTGGAGGCGCCACCACCCTAAGAGGTGTTTTATACAACCGCGTTATGGGTAATGACTATCTATGGGGCAACTTTGAACTGCGTGCCAGAATAATTGATACCAATCTGCTTAACCGACGTATATTCGGCGTGTTTACACCATTCTTTGACGCTGGCGCCATAGTAAGACCTTACCGTTTTGACAGTCAGGTCAACTCATTTTCTGTCAGAGACAATGTGTCAGCCTCAGACTATGACAGTTACCGCACATCATTGCTTGACAAGGCCAGGGAGCTGCACATGAGTGCCGGCATCAGCGCACAGCTGGTTATTGATTACAATTTTATTCCGACAATAGTATTTGGCATACCTTTTGACAAGAGAGACGGTGACTACGGTCTCTACATGACACTTGATTATATTTTTTGAATATGATGAAAAAAACTCCGGTACTGCTGCTCACCGGTTATTTAGGCAGCGGAAAGACCACACTGGTCAACAGGATACTCAGCAACAGTAAAGGCATAAAGTTTGCCGTTATAGTAAATGATATAGGTGAGGTAAACATTGACGCCAGCCTCATACAGCAGGGAGGCGTGGTAGGTATGAAAGATGACAGCCTGGTAGCCCTGCAGAACGGATGTATATGCTGCACCCTCAAGATGGACCTTGTAGAGCAGCTGCACCAGATCATAGCCATGCACCGCTTTGACTACATAGTGATTGAGGCCAGCGGTATATGTGAGCCCGGTCCCATAGCCCAGACCATTGAATCCATCCCCCGCATGGAAGCCAAATACAACAAGGACGGAATACCAGACCTGGATTGCATCGTGACAGTGGTTGATGCACTGCGCATACGCGATGAGTTTGGTTGTGGCGATGACCTGGTCAAGAAGAATATCGGTGAGGAGGATCTTGAGAACTTGGTTATCCAGCAGATTGAGTTCTGCAATATAATCCTGCTCAACAAGGCATCAGAAGTTACCGCTCAGGAGATGGAGCGTATCCGCAAGGTCATACGCGCCCTGCAGCCCCGTGCCCGCATACTGGAATGTGACTACGGAGACATAGATTTGAGTAACATACTTGACACGCATCTCTTTGACTTTGAGAATGTAGCCACCAGCGCTACCTGGATTCAGGAAATTGAGAAGCGTGGCGATGCATTGGCGCATCAGGATGATGATGACGATGACGAAGATGAACACGAGCATCATCACCACCATGACCACGATGATGACGATGATGATGACCATGATCACGAACATGAGCATGAGGAGCATCATCACGGCCATGAGCACCATCACCACCATCATCATGACCATGAAGGCGGTGAGGTTGAGGAATACGGTATAGGCACATACGTCTATTATGCACGCCGCCCCATGGATCTGAACCGTTTTGACTGGTTTGTTTCCAAGAAGTGGCCCAAGGGTGTTATCCGCACCAAAGGTATGTGTTACTTTGCCGATGAGTTTGATATCTGCTACCTCTTTGAGCAGGCCGGCAAGCAGATGAGCCTCAAGAACGCAGGACAATGGTATGCCACCATGCCCAAGCAACAGCTTGACGCCATGATAGCTCAAGATCCTGTTCTGGCTGCTGACTGGGACCCGGAGTATGGTGACCGCATGCAGAAACTTGTTTTCATCGGCCAGAATCTGGATAAGGCGTATATTAAACAGGAACTGGACAAATGTTTAATTGACAATTGAAAATTGAGAATTGAGAATTAATACGCTGAACCTGCGTAACGCAGGTGCGAGCAATTTAATTCTCAATTCTAAATTCTCAATTCTAAATTCTCATTTTACTCGTGGAAGAACTTGAAAAAGTTTTATCGGAGCACGGAGTGAAACCGACGGCAAACAGGCTGTTGGTTTTGAAGGCGTTGGCTGAGAGTCAGCGTCCTCTCACTATGGCTGAATTGGAGGATCAAATTGACTCCATCGATAAGTCGGGCATATTCCGTACACTGACGCTTTTCAAGGAGAACCATCTGCTGCATCAGATTGATGACGGCTGCGAGGGGGTGCGTTACGAGTTGTGTCATGCTCATGGTGAGGTTGACGATGACCGCCACGTTCATTTCCATTGTGAGGTATGTCACCGTACATTCTGCCTTGAAGATACCCCTATTCCAGTTGTAAGCTACCCTGATGGATTTCAGGTAGAATCAGTAAACTATATGGCCAAGGGCGTTTGCCCCGAATGCGCCAAAAGACATAAATAATGGAAAAGGTTCTGCTACATACATGCTGTGCACCTTGCAGCGGAGCCATCATAGAATGGATGCTGGCCAATGGCTACACACCCACCATATACTATTGCAATCCTAACATCTACCCATACGAGGAGTATCTTGTACGCAAGCAGGAGTGCTCCCGATACGCCACCGCCCAAGGTCTTGAGATAGTCGATGCCGATTATGATCATGGTACATGGAAATACTGCATATCAGGCCTTGAGGATGAGCCCGAGCGCGGATCCCGCTGCCTTGAGTGCTTCAAGACACGCCTTCTAAGTGCCGCCAAATACGCATCTGAACACGGATTCAAACTCTTTACCTCCACCCTTGATTCAAGCCGATGGAAACGCCACGACCAGATAGTCGAGGCCGGTCAGTGGGCAGCCTCACAGTTCCCGGGACTTACCTTCTGGGATAAGAACTGGCGACAGGGAGGATTGCAGGAACGTCGCTCAGAGATAATCCGTGAGCAGGATTTCTACAACCAGCGCTACTGCGGCTGCGAGTTCAGCATGCAGGCCATGCATGAAGACAAGAAGATGGCCCGCCAGCGCATCAGGAAACTGGTGGCCGTAATGACTCCTGAAAGTAAAGCCGCACAGTCAACAGCCATCTGGGAACGTCTGGAAAAGAATAAGACATTCATAGAAAGCACTGACATACTCATCTACTGGTCCATGGATGATGAGGTACAGACACCCGCGTTCATTGACAAATGGACTGCCGCAGGCAAACGTTTCTACCTGCCCTCAATACAGGGTGATGACCTTATAGTAAAGCGTTACACAGGAACATCCAACCTCACCCCCGGCCAGAGTTTCAGCATACCTGAGCCCACAGGTGAGGCGGTATCGGACCTGAGCCCCATAACACTTGTGATAGTGCCTGGACGTGCCTTTGACAAGGATGGCAACCGCATGGGACGCGGCCGCGGATTCTATGACCGCTTACTGCCACAGCTGCCCCATGCCGTCAAGGCCGGAGTCTGCTTTGACTGCCAGAAACTGCCGTCGGTTCCCACTGATGAGAATGACATTAAAATGGATTTCATAATATGATACTCTGGTATTCCGGATGCGGCAACAGCCGTTTTGTAGCTGATACGCTGGCACGTGAACTGGGTGACAGCAACATGGTGTTCATCCCCGAGGCTGCACGCCAGAGAACTGCATTGGAATTCGATCCCGATGAAATCCTGGGTATCGTTTTCCCGGTATATTCATGGTCTGTACCAAAACTGGTATCGGAGTTCCTGCGCACCGCAACAATAAAAGGAAAGCCCGCCTATATATTCGCAGCCTGCACCTGCGGCGATGAGACCGGACTTACTATAAAGCATCTCAAGAAAGACCTTGCCAAACAGGGTCTCACGCTGGATGCATTCTTTTCTTTCCAGATGCCCGAGACCTATGTCAACCTGCCCGGTTTCAAACTGGACACCGATGAAAATGCCCTGCGCAAAATAAACGGAACCCAAGAGAGCTTAAAAGAAACCGTCAGACTTATAAAGCAGCGTACTAAAGGAAACTTTGACCGCCTCAAAGGAGGATCATCATTCCTGAAATCAAACATCCTCAAGCCCCTGTTCTACGGACTGCTAATAACGGACCGCAAGTTCCGCGTATCGGACTCATGCATAGGTTGCGGCATCTGCGCCAAGAACTGCCCTCTACAGAATATCACAATAGAGAATGACCGCCCCAAGTGGAACGGCAATTGCACCAACTGCATGAGTTGTTATCACCGCTGCCCCAAGAATGCCATCAATTTTGGAAAAGCCACAATCGGCAAGGGACAATACTATTTCAAATTGAGAATTGAGAATTGACAATTGAGAATTGACAATTGAGAATTACACATAACCTGCACTACAAGAAAAGGCTTGCAAAAATTGCAAGCCTTTTCTAATTCTCAATTTTCAATTCTCAATTCTCAATTCTTAAAGTACCTCAAAGTCTATTGACTGAAGGTCCTTGTCAGCTGATGATGAGCCGTAGAGCAACT
>Ga0310690_10007446_pt1 | contig 14092 bp, 13 predicted proteins | sample AusTroGonzalo_MG_2_FD_207661 | JGI IMG/M metagenome (GOLD analysis project Ga0310690, IMG submission 207661) | Bovine rumen microbial communities from tropical cattle in Woodstock, Queensland, Australia - Gonzalo_04 (v2) (version 2) | ecosystem: Host-associated > Mammals > Digestive system >...
TTTGACCGGTTTACGTATAAGGTTTAAGGCAATAGGTTGTTTGTAGGGGCGTATCGCATACGCCCGCCTCATAATCCAATGTCATTCCTAATTCCTAAACGTGATCGGTATTTGGAAATAGCACCTCACAGGCTTTCCCATGTTCCTGCCGGGTTTCCACTTCGGCATCGACATCACGCCACGCACGGCCTCCTTGTCGCATTCGGGAAAGAGCGGCACCTTCACCTTGGCGTTCGTCACCCGTCCATCCTTCTCCACCACGAACTCGATCAGCACCGTGCCTCTGATACCGTTGTTCTTCGCCACAGGCGGATACTGAATCTCCCTTGCCAAAAAGGCTTTCAGAGAATCCGGTCCGCCAGGGAACTCGGGCATCTCCTCCGTGAACCTCAAAGGAGAATCATCATTCTCGGACATCTCATCCACCTCCACAACAAGACCCTCCGTCTCCACTACCTCAACGTCGCCCATCCAAAAATCTCCATCCCACCCATCCTTATTCGATAATTGAGCCGCTTTTTGCGAGCAACGGTTCGGAGCGGACTCGGATGAATTATCGTTGGGCTCTGCTATTTTCCCCACTTCTTCTACGACTCCATCCAGCTCATACGGGTCTGATTGTCCAGGTGGCGGCGGAACATCCTGTCCGTCAGCCTCTTCCGAAACTTGCCGGGAGGTAGCCTCCACAGCAGGTTCAGGTGCGTTGCCGGTAGCCGGTGCAGGTGTCTTGGGGCTGTGGCACGCACCCATCATCATGGAAGAAACGGCGATGCCCGCCACGGTGACGGCCTTGCCGAGGGCGCGGCGTTTCGAGAGCTCCCGCTCCAGGTAGCGCACCTCCGACTCGCAGTAGGGACACGTGCCGCGGCAGTCGCCCTCGTGCGTGCATTCGCGCTCCACTAACGGGATGCCGTTCTCCTGCGCGACTTTCCGCCGCACCTCCTTCAGGATTTCGCATGTTCGTTTGCCTCTTTTCATGTCCATTCAAAATTAAGAATCAATGATGGTGCGAAGATACAATTTTTCTATTTATTGCTATACAAAAAGCAGAGTGTTATGAAAACGCCTACATTGTGCCAATCTTCAGCGAGAGGGAAATCAGCAGCCGCGCTTCGGTTTATTAGTTCTCCCGTTCGGCAATATAAAGGAGTAGATGAGTTCCCCGCAGGAACAACATTCGGGGTAGATGAAGTTGTAGAACATCTCCGGCCATACAGCAAAAGCCCGTTCTTCGTCAAGGCTGCATGGGAAGATTTCGCGGCCGCGCGCATTGACATATCCTATCCGGTTGTTCGTGTCGTAAACCGCCCAGCAGGTCTCAGCTGACGAGGAGCCAACATGATTCCATCTGTCGTAATAGCGACTCAGGCGTTTGCCCGTCTTACTGTCGGCGATGGCCCACTTCCCCTTCTTGTTGGCAACGAACAGCGTACCCCAGTCTTGCTCTGCACCCCAACAGGAGAGCAGTTTCCGACCCTTGCCGTTGAACACCTCCACCTTGCCGGACGGACGGCGGGCAAAGATAATGTCGTCCCCGTCCGCATCGGCCTCCACGTAGCGCAACGGCACCACCACATTTCCCCACAAATCAACAATACCGTGGTGCAGTGAATCCGTGGCTACACTCATCAGCGTGGAGGACCAATAGTTGGATGCATCGCTGTAACACTGCGGAAGCAACTTTCCCGTAGGATCCACCAGCCGCCAAACACCATCCAAATACAATAATGGATATTGGTAAAAGTCGTCGTACTTCTTGAAATGGATGGCCGTATCCATAGCAACAATATGCCCCGTAGCATCTATGATCTCCACTTGTCCGTCACGCAGAACACCATAAAAATAATAGGAATCGCCCAACTCGCCCAGCTCGCTCAACTCTGTATAGCGATGTGGTATGAGAAGACGGAACTGCGCGTCCATTATCCCCCAAAGACCAGAGCGGTCTTTCACTCTAACCAATTCTCCAGAAGGATGCGACGGCCATACTTCCTGATATTCGATAGGCAAAACGATATCGCCATCATCCGAGATCAAACCTGTAAGATGCGTTCTTCTTTCCTTGATTGACACATAAAAATCATAATAGTATTTGTCGTATGTGTACAACGGACTGATCGGGCGAATCCATTTCCCCGTGAAATCCATCAACCCTTCGTAGCCATTCGTGTCTGTGACAATCACCCTATTGTTTGTGCAAAATAGCTCTTTATAGACCGGCGCCAACACCTCGCGACCGTTCAGATCCAACAAACCGCTCAGTGTCTGTTTACGCTTCGGACGATTGGATGTTGTTTCGTCACTATCGGAAGTTTTCACCACTGAGTAACTGAGCAGCGACGAAGTGCTGGTATTAGTTAAATAGGAGATTCCAAACTCCGAAAGGTTGGGATAGTGAAATGGCACCACCGTGTCGCCTTTGCTGTTGACGACCCCACCGGGTTTGTTGTCTCCGCAGACCAAGAAAAGTCCCCCGCTGTTGGAAATCGGTTTCGGCCGCGCATCATAGCGGTAAGGCAGTATCGGTCGTCCGTTCCAGTCGAGGACGCCCCACAGACCTTGTCGTTTGGCCACGATATAACCTTCCGGATAGGAGGTGTCATTGTACGTGAAAAGCACCTCGTACTCGCAAGGCAGCACGGTTTTCCCCGCGCCGTCGATCAGCCCGAAAAGGGTATCCTGCCACACCAGCAGCCGCGGGGGTAAGTCTCTGTAATCCTGCGCCTTGACAGAGAAAGCGAACATCCCCATCAGGAGTGAAAAGACCGACAAAACCGACAAAAAACGTTTCATTTCTTCAATATTTACGGGACTTCTGATGATTATTTCTCCGCGTTGCCCCTGCCGGATGCGAAGTCCGCCCAACATCCCGACAGGGAAACACCGCCGCAAAACTACAATTATTTCACTATTATGACGCAGAAATCCCAAAAGGTTGCAATGTGTTGAAAAAAATATCTCCGCGTATCGCTCGGATCTACACGTACTTCATCCTAACTATAATTTCCCCTCAAGATGTTTTACGCGCAGATACGTGTGATACGCGGAGATTATTTCTTCTCCAACCGCACCTCGCGCCCCTCTGAAAGAATGAAGATCGCGATCTGACCGTTTTCGATGCCGAAGCGGATGGCGGCGGCGAGGGAATCTTCGGGGAAGAGGCGGGAACTATCGAAATAGTAGAGGCTGTCGGTAGTGTCGAGCCAACCACCGACATAGCCATCGTGACGTATCGCGTGGCGCACCACCCGGCCGAGCTGCTTGCGGGAGTGGCAACCCTGCGTGGCAGCATACGCAACGACAACGCCCTCCGAAGGTTCCGTCATCGTGGCAAGGTTCATCGTGAAGCCGCCGGGATGCTGAATGCTGTACACCCACACGCTGTCCGCCACGGCCTTTACACTTCGACCGCCCACCAGTTTGCTGTGGCTGTAACAGGATGAGAGCAACAAGGTGCAGACCAGAAGCACCGTTGTCAGCACGTTAGCCCGTAATATGTTTTTCTTCATCATGAAAGCTGATTTGGAGACGCAAAAGTACAAAATTATCTCCACGTATCGCGCGGATCTACACGTATTTTATCCTAACGATAACTTTTCCTCTAAGAAATCTACGCGCAGATACGTGTGATACGCGGAGATTATCATTATTATCTCCACGGATCACACGTATCCACACGTATATCCTTTAGCTTTTTACTACTCTATAACCGTTCTTGAAGTCGCCTACATCAAAATTAATAAGCACTCCCGCTGACAGATTTAAGAGTTTCATATAGGTCCTCAATTGTTTGAAATGCACTGGCAAAAGATATTCTACTGATTTGAGTTCCACAACAACCAAATTGTCAACTAAAAGATCTACTTTTAGATCATTAGAAACACTTACTCCTTTATACAAAACCTCAACAGGAATTTCAGAACGAACAAATAATCCTCGTTGATTTAGCTCATAGTTTAGCGCTTTATGGTAAACGCTTTCCAAAAGTCCAAGTCCCAAGTGGTTATACACTTCCATGGCACCTCCAATAATTTTGTAAATCACATCGTTTGTTTTTACTTTGTTTGTCATAATATATAATTTTGTTAACATGCAGCATAACGAGGAATGATTAATTATATTGTATATGGTCTTGTTTTTTATCTCCACGTATTTTATCTAACAACAACTTTCCCTCCAATAATATACGCGCAGATACGTGTGATACGCGGAGATAATACGCGCGATACGCGGAGATAAAAAACAAAAAAAAGGGAGCAGGTCCAGATCCCCGCTCCCAACTACTAACTTCTAACTACTAACTACTCACTCATAATGATGTCCAGCATCGCATTTGCGGAATCCGCAATACGTGTGCCGGGACCGAAGATGGCGGCGACACCGCAGTCGTACAGGAACTGGTAGTCCTGCGGAGGAATCACACCACCCACGGTGATGATGATGTCCTCGCGGCCCAACTTCTTGAGCTCTTCGATCACCTGCGGCACCAAAGTCTTGTGACCTGCTGCCAGTGAGGAAACACCGAGGAAGTGTACGTCGTTCTCAACAGCCTGCTTTGCTGCCTCTTCGGGAGTCTGGAAGAGCGGTCCCATATCGACGTCGAAACCGATGTCGGCATAGCCGGTGGCAACCACCTTGGCACCACGGTCGTGACCGTCCTGACCCATCTTGGCAATCATGATACGCGGGCGACGACCCTCCTTCTTGGCAAATTCGTTGCATCTCTCGCACGCCCGTTTGAAGGCGGCGTTGTCTTGTTGTTCTTTACTGTACACGCCTGATATTAAATTGATTTTCGCTTTATAACGTCCATAAACTTTCTCCAACGCCATGGAGATCTCACCCAACGAAGCACGCACTCTGGCGGCCTTGATGGAGAGGTCGAGCAGGTTGCCGTTGCCAGTCTTGGCGCACTCGGTGAGGGCTTCCAAAGCGGCTTGCACATCCTCCTCGTTACGGTTGGCTCTCAGCTCGGCCAGACGCTTGATCTGCGCCTCGCGGACCGTCGTGTTATCCACCTCCAAGGTCTCGATCGGGGATTCCTTGTCGAGTTTGTACTTGCTGACGCCGATGATAGACTCCTTGCCAGAGTCGATACGGGCCTGCTTGCGGGCGGAAGCCTCCTCGATACGCATTTTCGGGATGCCGGTCTCGATGGCCTTGGCCATACCGCCGAGGGATTCCACCTCCTGGATATGCTCCCATGCGCGGTGCGCAATCTGGTGCGTGAGGCTTTCAATATAGTAAGAACCAGCCCACGGATCGATGGAGCGGCACACTTGCGTCTCTTCCTGAATGTAAATCTGCGTGTTACGGGCGATACGTGCCGAGAAGTCGGTCGGCAGCGCGATGGCCTCGTCCAATGCGTTGGTGTGCAGCGACTGCGTGTGACCCAGCGCGGCACCCATAGCCTCGACGCAGGTACGGCAGACGTTGTTGAACGGATCCTGCTCGGTGAGCGACCAGCCGGAAGTCTGACAGTGCGTACGCAATGCCATGGACTTCGGATTCTGCGGGTTGAACTGTTTCACAATCTTCGCCCACAACATACGAGCGGCGCGCATCTTGGCAATCTCCATGAAGTGGTTCATACCCACAGCCCAGAAGAACGACAAGCGCGGTGCGAAATCATCGACGCTCATGCCCGCGTTCACACCGGCGCGAAGGTACTCTAAACCGTCGGCCAACGTGTAAGCCAACTCGATGTCGTCAGTAGCACCGGCCTCTTGCATGTGGTAACCGGAGATGGAGATGGAGTTGAACTTCGGCATGTTCTTAGCCGTGAATTCGAAGATGTCGGCGATGATCTTCATGGAGTGTGCCGGCGGGTAAATGTAGGTGTTACGCACCATGAACTCCTTGAGGATGTCGTTTTGGATGGTACCTGACAGTTGGTCGAGCGTGGCACCCTGCTCCTCGGCGGCGATGATGTAGAACGCCAGAATCGGAAGCACAGCACCGTTCATCGTCATGGAGACGGACATCTTGTCCAACGGAATCTGGTCGAACAGAATCTTCATGTCGAGGATGGAGTCGATGGCGACACCGGCTTTACCGACATCACCGACCACACGCGGGTGATCGGAGTCGTAACCGCGGTGCGTGGCCAAGTCGAAAGCCACAGACAGACCCTTCTGACCGGCAGCCAGGTTGCGGCGATAGAAGGCGTTGGACTCCTCAGCAGTGGAGAAACCGGCATACTGACGAATGGTCCACGGGCGGAACACGTACATCATCGAGTAGGGTCCGCGCAGATACGGCGGCACACCCGATGCGTAGTTCAGGTGCTCCATACCCAGAAGATCGTCCGCGCCATACACCTGTTTCACAGGGATCTGCTCGGAGGTCATCCAATTGGAAATGATGTTGTTATCTTTCTCCCACTGACGAAAATCCGTAGGATTCTGGGGGAGTTTCTTGAAGTCGATATTGCTGAAATCAGGACGCATATTAACTTTTTTCTTTTGATATTAATGAGGCTGCAAAAGTACAAAAAATTTCGTACTTTTGCCCTTTCTAATTTGAAAATATCAAAGCCTATGGTTACAGTACTTACTCTTATCGGATATTTTATCATCCCCATCCTCATCATACTGTTATTCAATAAGTTCAGATGGGCAAGAAGTCTTGGAACCGTCATTATGGCGTATGCTGTCGGCATCATTGCAGCCTTACTCGGCTTCCTGCCGTCGGGCGCGGAGCCCGGTGCGGAGGAGCTTGAATCGCTGCAGAAGACGCTGATGAACGTCGCAGTGCCATTGGCCATCCCGCTGATGCTCTTCAACTCCGACTTCAAACTCTGGACCAAGTCGCTGCCGAAAACCATGGCAGTGCTCATCGGCGGTCTGGTCTCCATCCTCATCGCTTTGTTGTCGGGCTACTTCATCTTCCGCAACGCCGGTATCCCGCAGTTCGAACGTGTAACGGCCATGATGACAGGCATCTACACCGGCGGTACCATGAACTTTTCCGCTTTGGGTCACATGCTGGAGGTCGATCCGTCACTCATCACCCTGACGCTTACCTTTGAGGAAATCGCCACCTTCCCATTCATCGTCTTCATCGTGGCGGGCGGCTACAGATTCTTCCGCTGGCTGCTCCCCGCGAAAGAATCGGATGACACCGTGGCCGAAGACACGAAAAACGTTGAGGCAGAGAGCTTTGAAAACTATCGCGGCATGCTTCAGCCGAAGACCTTCGGGAAGATGATGCTCGGATTCCTGCTCTCCCTCGGCATGTTGGCCATCGGCGCGGGTCTCTCGTTGCTCATCACGGGCAAACTCAACGAACTCATTGTCATTCTGACGATTACCACCCTCGCCATCATCGCCTCTTTCAGCCCGAAGGTGCGCAACCTGCCCAAAACCTTCGAGTTGGGTATGTTCTTCATCCTGATATTCAGCGTGGTGGTGGCCTCCAAGTTCGACATCCATCAAATCGACCGCAGCTCCCTGAAAATCCTTTGGTTCATCCTCTTCGTGATGATCACCTCCGTTATCCTGCATGTCATCATCTGTAAGATTTTCAAGGTTGAAGGCGACCTCTTTACCGTCGGACACATCAGTCTGCTCTGCTCCCCGCCGTTCGTTCCACCCATCGTGGAAGCCCTCGGCAACCGCAAAGTCCTCCTCAGCGGCATCGTCATCGGTTTGGCCGGTTACGCCGCAGGAAACTATTTGGGAGTACTTATCGCTTGGTTACTCGGGGTGTTCTAATTATGAATGCTGAATTATGAATTATGAAAGAGGAGACGCGCATGGCACGTCTCCTCTTTCATTCATCGTCATTTCATCGTTATTCATCGTCATTCATCGCATCCTATTTCCCTTTGCGGATGGGTTCGCACGTGAGCCCCACCCCCAATTTCTTGAAAATTTTGTGATCGACTTCACTGAGCATGACAGTGGTGTGCGCCTGACAGCCGTCCAATTGCGGCAGACAGGCTAACGCCTTGCGGCAGTTTTCGTCGTTGAGGCTGAGCATGGAAAGGGCCACCAGCACTTCATCCGTATGCAAACGCGGGTTGTGACCGTGCAAGAGGTTGACCTTGGTGCGCTGGATGGGTTCGATCATAGCCTGCGGGATGAGCTTCACCTCGTGGTCGATGCCGGCCAAATGTTTCGTGGCGTTGAGCAGCAATGCAGCGCTCGGCCCTAACAATGTGCTGGTCTTGGCGGTAATGATGGTGCCGTCGGCGAGCTCAATGGCGGAAGAGGCGACCCCGCTCTCCTCTTTGCGCTTCCGAGCCGCGATAATAGATTTGCGGTCGTCCACGGTGATCTGTGCCCGCTTCATCAGCAACGTAATCTTGTTGACTTCCTGCTCCGTAGCCTTTCCATCTACCACGTTACACAACGCGGTGAAATAACGACGGATAATCTCGTCTTTGGAAGCCTCGCAGCATGCCGCATCGTCGGAAATGCAGTAGCCGGCCATGTTCACACCCATATCGGTGGGGGATTTATACGGATTCGCCCCGTAAATGCCCTCAAAAATAGCATTCAATACTGGGAAAATCTCAACGTCTCGGTTATAGTTGACCGCCATCTTGCCGTAAGCCTCCAAATGGAACGGGTCGATCATATTGACATCGTCCAAATCAGCAGTGGCCGCTTCGTAAGCGATGTTCACGGGATGCTTCAGCGAAAGATTCCAGATCGGGAAGGTCTCGAACTTGGCGTATCCAGCCTTGACACCGCGTTCGTTCTCCTGATAGAGCTGGCTCAGGCAGACCGCCATTTTGCCGCTGCCGGGTCCGGGGGCCGTCACGACCACCAACGGGCGTGTGGTCTCGACATATTCGTTCTTACCGAAACCGTCCTTGGAGTCGATCAAATCGACATTAGTGGGATAACCCTCAATCAGATAGTGGTAATAGACCTTGATGCCCATGCGCTCCAGACGCTGGCGGTAAGCCATCGCGCTGGCCTGACCGTTGTAGTGCGTAATCACCACCCCACTGACCAGGAAGCCGCGAGCGATGAATATGTCGCGCAAGCGCAACACATCCTCGTCGTAGGTGATGCCGAGGTCGCCACGCACCTTGTTCTTCTCGATATCCACGGCACTGATAACGATCACAATCTCGGCATCGTCTTGCAACTGCGTGAGCATCCGCAACTTGCTGTCCGGCTGGAAACCGGGCAACACGCGACTGGCGTGGAAGTCGTCATACAGCTTCCCACCGAATTCCAAGTAAAGTTTGTGTCCGAATTGCGCGATGCGCTCCTTGATATGCTCTGATTGGATTTTCAGATACTTCCCGTTATCAAAACCGATGTTTACCATTATTTAGCAGTTCTTAATACGGGAGGCAAAAATAGTATTTTTTTCGAAATCACATCGTCAGGTAGAAAATAAATGTATATAGCTTAGAAGCTTAGAAGCTTAGAAGCTTAAGCTCCTAAACTCCTAAACTCCTAAGCATATAAACAAAAAATGTATCTTTGCCGACCTAAAAGCCTCATCGTTATGATTTTCTTCTTCTCTGGATGCGGCAACAGCCGTTTTATTGCAGAAAGCATCGCACAAGCGATTAACGAGCAGCTCGTTTTCATTCCCGAAGCCGAACGCGAAAACCGTTTCGAATACACCCTTTTGGAGGGCGAGCGAGTTGGGTTCGTCTTCCCGATCTATTCGTGGCAGCCGCCGCACCTCGTTTTGGAGTTTGTGCGGAAGCTGAAGTTTGCGCAATCGCCCACCTACGTCTGGATGGCAGTCACCTGTGGCGACAACGGCGGGGTGGCGGAAAAGGTTTTCGGTCAACAGCTTGCGGAAATCGGTTTGCAGTTGCACGCCGACTTCTGCTTCCAGATGCCCAACACCTACGTCAACATGGCGGGCATGGGCACCGACAAGCCGGAGGTAGCAAAGCGGAAGATTGAGAAAGCCAAAGCGCATCTACCGGAGGTTATCGCAACTATCACCGAGCGGAAGTCCGTGACGGAAATGCGGAGGGGTATCTTCCCACGATTCAAAACCAACGTCATAGGGAAAGGCTTCTACAAGTGGGTCTCCGACGAGCCGTTCCGCAGCACCGACACCTGCATCTCCTGCGGCAAGTGCGTGAGTGTCTGCCCGTTGCAAAACATCACCCTGGAGGACGGTCGCCCGAAATGGCACGGCCACTGCACCAACTGCGACGCCTGCTTCCACCACTGCCCGAAAAACGCCATCCAGTTCGGCAAGGCGAGTGTCGGGAAGGGGCAGTATTATTTCGGGATGTTGTGATCTCCGCGGATGATATAATCTCCGCGTATCGCACGTATCTGCGCGTATATTTTCCTCGTGACACGCAAAATGTGCGGAAAAAATTTATCTTTGCCGTTGATAAAAACTTGAATGATGCGTATTTTTCAATATTACCAAATAGGTCTTCTTCTCTGCATGCTTGGATTATGTTTCGGTCACATTCAAGCCGAATCCTGGGCGTCTAAAAGATCGATTGTCACAGTCCATTCATTGAATAGGGCTTACAAGGTCGTTTCCGTTCCCTACTCTAACATTCTTGAAGCTCGCTGGGGAAACACAAACGTATATGACACCCGTACTTCCAAACTTCTTTACAGCATTCCCGAATGCCTGACAGAAGGATACCTATTTATCAGCGATGATGGCACAACGGTAGCCCATATCATTGATCGGGAATATGGCACAGACACATCTAAATATGTCACTCACTCTGTCAACTTATATCGCAACGGAAAAGTGTTCAAACGCATCTCCTTGAAAGAACTGACGCACTGTGACACTTGCGGCAACAACCTGTTCTTCTATGCCATCAAGGATTTTACAATGCAAGACGGGAAATATCAACCCATTTTCATCCCTAACACTTCCCCTCGAGACAGTTTTCTTACCTACAACCCCCTCTTTCTGTTTCAAGATACAGTTTTCATCTACACCTCCACACGCCGCCTAATCGAATTGTCTCTTCTCTCTGGCCAATTCAAAGACACCGTTTTTGAAACCTTTACTATGCAACAATTATCGGCCATTTCCCCCGTGGAACGAAATACAGTGACATTCGAGTCTTCAGACAGACGACCCAAACTAATTGACAATGGCAGTTATGATGCTGTTGCGGATGCTTTGGCGGAAGCTTTCAATATGAAAACAGACATGTACGAGAATGGGAACCGGGACAGATATAAATATTATCGGGTTTATGCTATGTTGAGCATTGACAGAACCGGGCATGCCAACATTATAGAATTGAGCAACCAAGACGGATTGCCTGACACACAACTTCGAGAAGCCATTCTGGGTTTCAAATATGTTTTTCCCGAAAACATCCCCAATGAAATCGGATGCTGGTATCAAGAATTTTACGCCTTTATGCGTAATAGCAACAAACGTGTTGCGGAAAAAGAGAGGCGATTGGAAAAAAAGAAAGAACACGAAGCGTATTTAGCACGCCTTACTGCAGACTCTATCAACGGCGTTTATATTCCTCGGGATATAGAAGATTGCTTTCACCAGCTTGACACTCTGCTTTCACCCCAGGACTTGCGCACCATAAAGAATTTTGAAAGCAGTGACGAGATGATCAATCTCCATTTCAGTTTAGGACTATGGATGCGGAACAATTGGGGGTTGTGGTGTGGTTCTCGGTTACAAAAATACTGTCTCCAACGCGGTCTCCGACATCCTGATGACATGTCGGGCGCAATTCTAAGATACTACTGGGAGTATCTTCACGGCATTCACGATTCATGGCGAGCTTTTGACGCAGAGGCCAAGAAATCCGGAAGTTGAGAACAGCATTGTCTTTTTAGTTCTTCGAACGAATATCATATTTAATGCCAGTTCTGAAAAATTTCTACTTTTGCGGTTTGAAATCTCATATTATGACACGTTGCGACGGCGCATCGAAACGACAAGTGCCGACGAGGAGGAATAACCATTTCTTGAAAGAAAAGAAAATAATCTAATTAGCATTCCGAAAGTTTTGTATTTTTGCAAAACAAAATTGATTCATCAATAATGAAAGAGTCTGCAAAGGAGTTACCAATTATGACAAATGTGTTTTTCCCCGACGAACAAGTTTCTGAAAACGACTTGTATTTCGTCTGTTATATGATAGAACGGGTGGCACGGCAGCTGAAGCAGCCGAACCGTTATGTTGTCAACACATTCGGTTACAACACATTGGCTGAAAAGTTGTCTCTCGCCAATGTGTTGCACGCCCAAAATCCTTTGGATGTGTGCGCTGACTGGATCGACTCCTATCATTTGCAACCAGGTGATTATGATGTCACAAAAGTCAATCCTGAACTATGTGAAAACATTCCGTCAGCCTTGCAAATGGGAAAAGTTTATACGCGACTAATCCTTGCAACGCTTATGGAAAACGAGGATTATGCCGATGCGATTCTACGTGTTTACAATTCCCCGATATGCGAAACACTTGACAACTACAACTGCAGCGCCTACTACGAGCCGTCTCCCTATATTGCCCGTAGCTACTACGCTGGAAGTTTCTGATTCATCATGGACAATTCAAGCAAACATAAGGCTTTCATCATCCTCGCTTTTGTCGCGTTTGGCATTGTTGTTGTATTAGAAATACTGATGTTTGTTAATGCGCTGATAGATGGCAAATATTGCTTAACAGAGAGCACATATCACTTGCATATCAACCGTTTAGGCATCGCTCTCTTGGTAAGCAACCTTGCCATTCTTGTGCTTCTTGTTTTAGTGGCAAAGAGATATAAAAATTAAAAGATTATATATCAATATCCAAAAATTTTATATCTTTGCCGCACTAAAAAGAACACACTAAAAAGATACAATTATGCCACAGATCAGCTACTTCTACGGTATCTACATCTTCATGAACTTCTACGACCATAATCCTGCCCATTTTCACGCATGGTATGGAGACTATAAAGTGTCTGTCAATATTGAGAATGGGAGTATTAAAGGGAAAATGCCGAGAAGGGCGTTGAATTTAATTTTCGAATGGTTAGACCTTCACAAAAAGGAACTTCTTGTGAATTGGGAAAATGCGAAAAAAGGTGATACCCTTGACAAAATCGAACCACTTAATTAGCAGCATTATGTTTATAGAAATAAAAAAAGCAGAATATCTTGACGAATATAGACTCCGCCTTTGGTTTAATAATGGAGTCGTAAAAGACGTTGACTTATCAGATTCTTTGAAAGGGAATGTTTTCGTTCCTCTTCAAGACAAGGAGTTTTTCAAGCGTTTTACCATTCGGTTTAATACTATAGAATGGGAAAATGGTGCCGACTTTGCCCCCGAATACCTTTACGAAAAAGGTGTTGCCGTGTATGAGCCGCACGAAACAGCATCGAATTTTGCGGCGGAGGATCCTACTCCGTACAATTCAGAGCAATAGGACGTTTTTTTAAATAAAGACGTGAGACGTATGATGTTGGAAACAGCTAAAAGCCAACAGCTAATAGCTAATAGCTAACAGCCAAAAGCAAGTAGTATTAACCAAAACTATCCAACAATGAACCTCGAAGAATTCCGTGAATATTGCTTGTCGCTCGGCGAAGTGGAGGAGAAGCTGCCCTTCGCGAAGATGCCCGGCGGCGACACCTTGTTGGTGTTCTACGTCAGCGGCCACACCTTCTGCTACTGCGACCTCCACGAGTTCACCGCGGTGGTGAAGTGCCAGACCGAACGCATCGCCGAGCTGCTCGGCACCGCCGAGGGCGTGACACCCCCCGACAGCCACTTCAGCGTCAAGTACTGGATCGGCATCCACCTGCCGACCATCGCCGACGAACTGCTCAAAGAGCTGGTCGCGGGGTCGTTTGAGATAGTGAAGGGGAAGTATGCGAAGAAAGGAAAAAAATCTTCGCAAAAATGAGAAGACGTTGAAATTTATTGTACTTTTGCCACTGTTATGTTTGTGACGTTTGAAAAAGAATATCTATATGATACATATTCCTGGAGTTAAAGACAATATGATCGCCAACAATCCCACCCCTTATACCCCCACACACCCTGGCGAGGTAATCAAGGACGAAATAGAATATCGCGGCATCTCGCAACGGAAGTTGGCGACTGAAATAGGTGTTTCCTACACGCAATTAAACGAAATCCTGAATGGCAAGC
>Ga0310690_10007447_pt1 | contig 14092 bp, 11 predicted proteins | sample AusTroGonzalo_MG_2_FD_207661 | JGI IMG/M metagenome (GOLD analysis project Ga0310690, IMG submission 207661) | Bovine rumen microbial communities from tropical cattle in Woodstock, Queensland, Australia - Gonzalo_04 (v2) (version 2) | ecosystem: Host-associated > Mammals > Digestive system >...
TCCTCCTTAATTTTATTAAGGAGGAATAGAAGATTTTGTCTTCACCGAACCAAATGCCCTTTTTGAGGGCGGTCCCTCCGCAAAACCGACCGACGACCCCGAAACGGCTTTGCGCCTTGAATTTGATAATTTTAATAGTTTCCATTATGAGAAAAACCTTTCTTCCGCTCTTCGCGGTTCTTTTGTTTATGGCCTCCTGCGCCACAAACAAGCAGATTTCCTATTTCCAGGATGCTGTAAATGCAGACCCTGCGGCCATCGCGCTGGCCGACCCTGAAATCCGTTTCCGTCCCGACGACAAGCTCTCCATTGTGGTGAGCTGCCGAGAACCCGAACTGGCCAACATGTACAACCTGCCCTATACCACCCGGTATATAGGCTCGACGTCGCTCACCTCCAATGTTTCCAGCAACCAGGGTCTGATGTGCTACACCATCGACCCCGACGGCGACATCGACTTTCCGGAACTCGGCAAGGTTCATATTGCCGGCATGACCCGCAGCGAGGTGGCTTCCTACATCAAGGGACAGCTGGTCGGACGCGGCCTTATCCAGGATCCTGTCGTCACCGTGGAGTTCGCCAACATGCAGTTCTCGGTCATCGGCGAGGTGAAATCCCCCGGACGCTACAATATCCCCCGGGACAAGGTGACCATCCTCGACGCCATCAGCATGGCAGGAGATATGACCATCAATGGTAAACGTCAGAACGTGCAGGTGCTCAGAACGGATTCCACGGGCAACGTCTTGACCTATAGTGTGGACTTCACCTCCATCGACTCGGTGAGAAAATCTCCGGTCTATTATCTGGCGCAGAACGATCTGGTGTATGTGGAACCCACCAAAAAGCGCGCCCGCGAATCCGAGGCCTCCGGAAACACCCTCGCATCCCCCTCTTTCTGGATTTCGATCGTCTCGGCCCTCTCCACTATCGTCACCACCACCATCCTGATCATCAACAATACGAATAAATAGTTCAAAGTTCAAGGTTCAAAGTTCAAAGTATCTTAGAACGTCTTTAACCCACTAACCCACTAACCCACTAACCTGTTAACCCACTAACCGAATAACCGAGTAACCCAAAAATTATGGATAATTTACAAAATCAAATTTCATCCGAAGACAACCATCAGGAGGTTGTGCTGAAGGACTGGCTCTACATGTGCCTGAGCCGTTGGTACTGGTTCCTGATCTCCGTCATCCTTTTGCTGGCGGGGGCCACCTTCTACATTTTGAGGACGGTGCCCGTCTATCAGCGTTCCGCCAAGGTGCTCATCAAAGACGACAAGCAGGGAGGCTCCATGGGCGATCTCTCCGACTTCTCGGGCATGGGACTGCTCCGCAGCAACGTCAAAGTGAACAACGAGCTCATCGCGCTCCAGTCCATGGACCTGATGAGCGAGACGGTGCGCCGGCTCAACCTGGATGTCAATTATTCCGAGGAAGGCCTCTTCCGTCCCAGCATCCTCTACGGCGAATCGCTTCCCGTCAGCGTCTTTTTCGTGGACATGCGGGATGACCAAAGCGCCGCCTTGACCCTGAAGGTGAAACCCGACGGTGCGGAGCTGTCGAATTTTGTCCTGAATGGGGAAAAAGTCTCCTCGAAGGGCGTCACCTGCGGTTATGGCGACACCATCAAGACACCTGTGGGGATGCTTTCCGTTTACAAATCCCCGTCTTTCTCGAAGAACAGTTCGAACAAGATCAACGTCACCCGTTCCACGATTAACTCCGCCTGCCGCGGTCTCTCGGGCAAGATCTCCATCGCGCAGGTGAACAAAAACGCTGACGTGCTTTCGATCAGCGTGCAAGATGTGAACAAAAAGCGTGCCGACGACATCATCAACATGCTCATCGCGGTCTATAACGGCAACTGGATCAAGGACAAGAACCAGATCACCATCAGCACCTCCCATTTCATCAACGACCGTTTGAATGTGATTGAGAATGAGCTGGGCGACGTGGACAGCGACATCTCCTCCTTCAAGAGTGCGAATCTGATCCCGGACGTGGGGGCGGTTTCTTCGATGTATCTGTCTCAGAACCAAAATATCGCGAACAATATCATTGACCTCAACAACCGACTTGCCGTGACGAGGTATATCCGGAATTACCTCACCTCCGAGTCGGTGCACGACCAGCTGCTTCCGGTCAATTCCGGGGTCGATAATGTGGGCATCGAGAGCCAGATTGCATCGTACAATGAGATGATGATGCGTCGTAACAGCCTGCTGGCGAGCAGCAGTGCGCAAAACCCGCTGGTGGTGGAACTCGACAAGAAACTTTCCGCCCTGAGAGGCGCTATCCTGACCTCCCTCGACAACCAAATTGCCACGATCAGCAAATTGTTGCAGAGCGCGGCGGCTACGGAAAAGCAGGTAACCTCGCACCTGGCGGCGAGCCCCAACCAAGCCAAGTACTTGCTCTCTGTGGAACGTCAGCAGAAGGTCAAGGAGTCGTTGTATCTTTACCTCCTGCAAAAACGCGAGGAGAATGAGTTGTCGCAGGCCTTCACTGCCTATAACAACCGCATCGTGGAGCATCCTAACGGCAGTCCTGCACCGGTGAAACCCAGAAAATCCATGATTATGCTGGCCGCCTTCATGATTGGCCTGATTATCCCGGTGGCTATCATCTTCGTGATGGAGCAGATGAACACGACCTTGCGCGGCCGCGACGACCTCAAGAATGTGAAAATTCCTTTCATTGCCGAAATCCCGCTTTCCGGTGATGCGGCGTTGAAATCCAGCCGCAAGAGCTTCTTCTGGAAACTGCTGTCCGCCTTCAAGAAGAAAAAAGAGAACCGGTTTGAGGCCAAGCAGGCTGAAATTCTGGTCAAGGCAGGCTCCCGAAGCACGATCAACGAGGCGTTCCGCGTGATGCGTACCAATGTCGAGTTCATGTGTAAGGAAGGCGACAGTCATGTCTTTATGCTCACCTCCTTCAATCCCGGCAGCGGTAAGTCCTTCATTGCCATCAACTTCGCCATGTCGTTGGCTATCAAGCACAAGAAAGTCCTGGTAATCGACGGTGACATGCGCCACTGTTCCACTTCCCAGTATGTGAAGAACCCCAAAGTGGGCATGAGCAACTACCTGGCAGGCAAAGTGGATAGTGTGATGGATTTAACGGTGCCCGTTTACGAGAAGTACCCGAATTTCAAGGTGCTGCCCGTGGGTATGGTGCCACCGAACCCTACCGAGTTGCTGGCTACCGACCGTTTCGGCATCATGATCGAGGATCTGAAGAAAGAGTTCGACTACATCTTCATCGACTGTCCGCCTATTGACATTGTGGCCGACACGCAGATCATCAGCGACAGGGCGGAATATACCATCTTCGTGGTGCGCGCGGGCAACCTGGAGCGCAGCATGCTGCCGGAGCTGAACAAGCTCTACGAATCCAAGCGGTACAACAACATGAACCTGGTGCTGAACGGAACTTATTCTCACGAGGGCAGATACGGCTACAAGTACGGTTACCGTTACGGCTACCGTTACGGCTACCGTTACGGCTACCATTACGGCAGCTACTACCACGATGATGACGATTCCACCATTCCTTCACCCGTTAAAGCCTGATTATGTTTTTCGATAAGAAACTGCTTGCTGAAGTCTGGGACGGTGCCACCGACTGCCACTCGCACATCCTGCCGGGTGTGGACGACGGGGTGCAGGAGATGGAGACCTCGCTGAAGATCTTGGCCCACTACGAGACGTTGGGCATCCGTGAGGTGTGGTGCACGCCGCATGTCATGGAGGATGTGCCCAACACCACGGAAGACCTGAAATCCCGCTTTGCCGAGCTGAAGGCCGCCTACAACGGGTCGGTGCAGCTGAACCTCGCCGCTGAATACATGATGGACGGGGTTTTCCTCGACCGTCTGGAGGCGGGCGACCTGCTCACGCACGGGCACGACGGCAACGCCCTCTTAGTGGAGACCTCCTACTACACCCCGCCCATGAACCTTCACGATATCCTGAACCAGATCAAAAGTGCGGGCTATTACCCCATTCTGGCCCACCCCGAGCGGTATCTCTACATGAAAATGAGCGATTATCCGCCTTTGAAGGAGATGGGGGTGCTCTTCCAGCTGAATGTGGCCTCTTTAGCCGGGGCTTACGGCGAGGATGCCGTCAGGAAAGCGCAGAAACTGCTCAAGGAAGGCTACTATAACCGTATCGGCAGCGACATCCACCGCGCCCGCCAGCTCTCCGTTTGGGAGACGAAAGTCAAGGGGAAGTGGGTGGAGCGCGTGTTGGAGGTGGTGTAGAGTTTAGGGTTTAGGGTTTAAGGTTTAAGGTTTAGGGTTTAGGGACGTCATATTGTGGCGTTTTGGGTTTATGATTTAGGAGTGGAGTGTTGAGAGAGTTGGAGTAGTAGTTTCTTAAGCCTGATAACATTTTGGAAATGTGATTGAAATGTGGTCGTAGTTGTTCCAATTTAGATTCCGCGATATAACCTAAATCCTCAGCAATCTGTAATTCGCTAAAAACCTCCATTAAGGATCCGTATGATATACCGATAAAATGTATTTTTTCTTTTAAAGATAATCTTCCACATCCTTCTGCGATATTTGCGGTAATGGATACTGCCGCTCTTCTGATTTGAGACCCCAATTCGAATTTTTCCTCAGGAGGCAAATGCTTAACTAATTTGTAGATTTCTCTGACTAGTTTTCTAGATTCAGTATAGACATCCAGCTTTTCAAATGAGAATTTTTCGTTATTCATAATTTTTAATATTTTATGGTTTCATTAATCTTCAACTAACGAAAATCGAGATAAGTTATTGTATAAATATTCTCCCCCTCAACCTTACCCCTTACCCCTTACCCCTTACCCCTTACCCCTTACCCCTTAAACCTTAACCCTTACCCCTTAACCCTTAACCCTTAACCCTTAAACCCTCAACAAATATGAACATCATCATTACCGGCGGTGCCGGCTTTATCGGATCTCACGTTGTGAGACTCTTCGTGAACAAATATCCCGAATATAATATCATCAACCTCGACAAGCTCACATACGCGGGCAACTTGGCCAACCTCAAGGACATTGAGGGAAAACCCAACTACAAGTTTGTCAAGATGGACATCTGCGACTTCGACGGCATCTACAAGCTGATGCAGGACGAAAAGGTGGATGGTGTCATCCATCTCGCTGCCGAGAGTCACGTGGACCGCAGCATCAAGGACCCGTTCACTTTCGCCCAGACGAACGTGATGGGCACGCTGAGCCTGCTGCAGGCCGCGAAGCTCTATTGGGAGTCGCTGCCCGAGAAATACGAGGGCAAACGCTTCTACCACATCTCCACGGACGAGGTGTACGGGGCGCTGGAGATGACACACCCCGACGGCATCATGCCCCCCTTCAGCACGAAGGCCTCCAGCGGCGAGCACCATCTGGCCTACGGCGACAAGTTCTTCACCGAGGACCTCAAATACCAGCCCCACAGCCCCTATTCTGCGGCCAAGGCGGCTTCCGACCACTTCGTGCGCGCTTTCCACGACACCTACGGCCTGCCCACGGTGGTGACGAACTGCAGCAACAACTACGGTCCGTACCAGTTCCCTGAGAAACTGATCCCGCTCTTCATCAACAACATCCGTCACCGCAAACCGCTGCCGGTCTATGGCAAGGGCGAGAACGTGCGCGACTGGCTCTATGTGGAGGACCATGCCCGCGCCATTGACCTCATCTTCCACGAGGGCAAGGTGGCCGAAACTTACAACATCGGCGGCTTCAACGAATGGAAGAACATCGACATTATCAAAGTCCTCATTAACACGGTGGACCGACTTCTCGGCCGTGCCGAAGGTGAAGACATGAACCTCATCACCTACGTCACCGACCGTGCCGGCCACGACATGCGCTACGCTATCGACAGCACGAAACTCCAGAAGGAGCTCGGCTGGGAACCGTCGTTGCAGTTCGAAGAGGGTATCGAGAAAACCGTGCGCTGGTATCTCGATAACCAAGAGTGGATGGATAATGTGACGAGCGGCGACTACATGAAGTACTACGAAGACATGTACGCGAACCGTTAGAAATTAAGAATTAAGAATTAAGAATGATTATTCTCATTACGGGCGGAGCTGGTTTCATCGGCAGCCACACCTTGATAGAACTCTACCAGGCAGGCCATACGGCTGTTGTCGTGGACAATCTCAGCAATAGCAATCCGGAAGCATTGAGACGCGTGGCCGAGATTCTCGGTGTGACCGAGATTCCGTTTTACAAGGTGGACATTCGCGACCGCGAAGGTCTCGAAAAAGTCTTTGCAGAACACCATTTCGACGCTTGCATCCATTTCGCCGGACTCAAGGCGGTGGGGGAGAGTGTGGAGAAGCCGTGGGAGTATTACGAGAACAACATCGGTGGGACGCTGGTGTTGATGGATGTGATGCGGAAGCACGGCTGCAAGAACATCATCTTCAGCTCCAGTGCCACGATTTATGGCGACCCGGCGGAGATTCCCATTACGGAGAACTGTCCCAAGGGGCAGTGTACCAATCCTTACGGCTGGACCAAGAGCATGTTGGAACAGGTGCTGATGGACATCCAAAAGGCCGACCCAGAGTGGAATGTGGTGCTCTTGCGCTACTTCAACCCCGTGGGGGCGCACCCAAGCGGCAGGATAGGGGAGAACCCCAACGGCATCCCCAACAACCTGATGCCTTACATCACCCAAGTGGCGGTCGGCAAGCGCAAAGAGTTAGGCGTCTTCGGCAACGATTACGACACCCCCGACGGTACGGGCGTGCGCGACTACATCCACGTTTGCGACCTTGCCGCTGCCCATGTCGCCGCCCTGCAATGTTTCACTCAACCGTCTCTCGTCGCATGCCACACGTCACACATTTATAACATCGGCACGGGCAACGGTTACAGCGTCCTCGACATGGTGAAAGCCTTCATCCGGGTGAACGGCGTCGATGTGCCTTACAGCATCAAGCCGCGCCGCGCCGGCGACATCGCCACCTGCTACTGCAATCCCGCCAAAGCCGCCAACGAACTCGGCTGGAAAGCCCAATTCGGCATCGACGACATGGTGCGGGATAGCTGGAACTGGCAACGCAAAAACCCGGAAGGGTATTGAGAATTATGAATGATGAATGATGAATTATGAATGATGCCCTTAACCCTTAAACCCTACCCCTTAAACCCTTAAACCCTAACCCCTAAACCCTAACCCTTAAACCTTAACCCTTAACCCTTAAACCCTAAACCCTAACCCTCTCAAAAACAATGATCAACGTTGGAATCATCGGCTGTGGCTTCGTGGGAGGAGCCTTGAAGGATTGGCTGGAACATAACAATCCGGAGTGCAAGTTGTTTATCAGCGACCCGCCTAAGGGGTACAACGACGACTTGAGCAGTATCGACATCGCTTTTCTGCAGATCCACGTCCCCACCGAGGACGACGGCACGCAGGATCTCAGTCTTATGACCGAGCTCATCAAGAATCTCCCTGACGTCCCCATCTTCGTTCGTACCACAATCCTGCCGGGCACCAGCGAGCGTCTCTCGCGCGAAACGGGCCATCAGGTGTGCTACATGCCCGAGTTCCTCACCGAGCGCACCCATATCGAGGATTTCAAGAAGCAGACCATGGTGTTCACGGGGGCGCATGAGTTGCTTGCCAAGATTTTTGTGGGCAAAAAATTCACCATTATGTCCCCTTTGGAGGCGGAGCTCACCAAGTATATGCACAATGTGTTCGGGGCCTACAAGGTCACCTATTTCAACGCCTGCCGCGAGTACTGCGAGCAGATGGGTGCCGACTGGCGCAAGGTGCACACGGGTATTCTGCTTTCGGGTTACATCAACGACACGCACACCTACGTGCCGGGTCCCGACGGCAAGTTCGGCTATGGCGGCAAGTGTTTCCCCAAGGATGTGAACGCTTTTGCGAAGATCACCGAAGGCACGCCCCTCGGCATCCTGCTGGAGCACCTGCATGAGCTGAATGTGCATTTCAGAGGGGTGGAGGAACATATTTAATTCATAATTCACAATTCACAATTAAGAATGATGAATGATGCCCCTAACCCTTAACCCTTAAACCCTAACCCTAACCCCTAACCCTTAACCCTTGAACCTATTCAACCCCATGACTGAACTCTCTGATCAACAACGCCAGGCACAAATGGCCGATATGAAGTCCTTCGACGAGCAGATGCCGTGTGTGGGAATCTTCTGGTATGACCCAGAGGATCATGTGCTGTTTGGCGTTCGAAAGAAAGAACTGACACCGCGTGAGGTGGAGGAGGCAGCGGATAAAGGTGTTCCGTTTATCAATTATCCCCAGTTGCATCGGCAAATATGGGCAAAAGAGTACTTCCGTGCGCAAGCAAAGCACGAAGAGACCAAGTTTAAAGGTGATTATACCCAAATCCCTCGCGGACGCGTGGCTTGGACCATCGACAAGTTCATCGTGCTCGTAGGCAAATGGGCTGAACCCATCAAAGAGGAGTTATCGGAACTATTAGAACAAGAATTCTCGCTGCCGTACTTCGAGTTTGTTTACGACGAGCATTGGGACCTCGGCCACGGTTGGAGTGGCGACATGCCAACAAGTAGGTGATTTCTGCACTTTCTGCGAGACATAAAAAAAAGGCCGAAGGCCACTTTCCGCGTTTTTATGTGACTCAACTCCTTGACCCTTTAACTTGAATCTTGACCTTTGACCTTTGAACCTTGACCTTTGAAGAACGCGAAGCTCTCTTTGCTGACATGAGGTCTTTCTTCGAGCAAGACTCTGCCGATGAGGCCATCAGTGATGACGAAACTATAGACGACCAAACCCCAAACCGCAGTGACGACTGAAAAAAAACGAAGGCCACAAAGCTGCTCAGCAGCGTCTTAAGCTTCTAAGCCCCTAAGCTTGTAAACCTGAAACTCTAAACTTTAACCCTTAACCCTTAACCCTTAACCCTTAACATTCTCACCGTATAACCAACAAAAAATTATCACACACAATACATACAACATGTCAAAAGCAATAATCATTTTGGGGAATGGCTTTGACCTTGATTTGGGGTTGAAAACCAGTTATGCTGACTTCGCGAAAAGTCCAGAATGGAATAACCTCATGGAAGGCAATGACAATAGTAAAGATAAATCTCGGTTGTTGGGTTTCTTGAAAAGCAAATATGAGGTTGAAAAGTGGATTGACATAGAAGCTGCTTTGTTAGAGTTTGCTTCCAAAAAAACTTCTACACGAGATTTTGCACATGCGAAGGAAGACAATGAGGCCTATATCGCTCTTTGCAGGGCATTGAAGGATTATTTATTGGGGCAACAGTCTACCTTTACTAAAACTAAGAATTCAGTGGCATATAGCTTGCTATCCGTGATTTCACGTCTCTCAAACCAGTCGTGCCTGTATTCTTTCAACTATACACAAGTAGATGTATTAGCCAGTAAATGCAATATCCCCATGGGGTTTGATGCTACGCATATTCATGGCTCGTTGGCAGAAAATGGCGATATTATTCTCGGGATTGAAACAATGGATCCCATAGACGAACGCTATGCTTTCCTGTATAAAACGCAGAGTCGGCATTATAAGCATACGAACATCATCAGAGATTTGAATAATAAAGACGAGTATGTTTTCTTTGGGCATTCCCTTAACGGAATGGATTTTGCATATTTTAATTCCATATTTTCATTACTTGCCAATTCAAGCTTATCATTACCACATATTACCATTATCACCAAGGATGTGAATGCAGAGAATCAATTCAAGAATTTCCTTCGTAAAGAATATATTTCTCTACAAGCTCTTTACTCGAATACAGATCCCGTTTTTATACTGACTGACGAAATCTATAGGAATAATCAAGAAGAAAAGAATAAGGTGTATTATTTGTTGAACCGTGCACGTACCTTTTAATTATATAAGCAAAAGAGAGAGGCGACAGAGAATATGGGACGCGTATAGTTAAAGTCCTGTGAAGATAATTGTCGTAAACGCGGGGTGTATTATCGAGCTTGGATAAGAAAACAAACAAGAAGAAAAAGAGAATGGGCATAGAAATAAATAAACTCGCAAAAGAAATCCAGTCTAATAAAAAGTCGCGGAAAATCACACCGCGTCAACTGTTCAATGCCTTTGGTTTTGAGCGGCGGACACCGGGTAACTGCTATTGGGTTGACAAGTTTTTGAACGAAAATTCTCTGACGGTGAACCCCCATTACAATGATGTGTGGATAGACGATACTGTATTATTGGAACACAAGCCGGTCGCTAAAACAAATATTCCGGAGGATCCTATACGTCGTATTAACGTCCTTGATTCTGCCAATACGATTCCGGCATACGTCAACAATGATGCTCCATTATTGGAAGCCACTACAATCATGCAGAGCCACGATTTTTCACAATTGCCGGTTATCAATGGAAATGTTCGAGGGTTGATAGGATATATTTCTTGGGAATCCATATCCAAGGCGAAAATTAACGGAATCAATTCTAACATGGTGAAGGATTATATGGTACACGATGTAGCCACAGTAAGTCCAGATACACCTTTGATTCAAGCAGTGGAAATTGTAAGGAAACATGATTTCGCTGTCGTTTTGGCGAAGGATAAATCCTTATATGGTATAGTTACCGTAAGTGATGTCACCAATCAATTTATTGAGGAGACTGAGCCCTTTATCCTTCTGAGTGAAATAGAAAATCATCTTCGCAATTTATTGCGTGATGAGATACTTGTTGAAGATTTGAAGGCATTTTGTTGCAGGGAGGGACACGAGGTTGCATCAATAGATGAAATGTCTTTTGGCGATTATGTGACAGTGTTTGGGAATGAGAGACAGTGGGGAAAGTTGAATATTGCTGCTGATCGAAAGACATTTATCAATCAACTCGAGGATATCAGGAACCTTCGCAATAATGTGATGCATTTTCGCCCCACAGGTCTTGAAGAAGGAGATAAGGATCATTTGCGGAAGTTCGTCGAGTATTTGAGAGTTCTGGTCTATTATAAAAATTGCTGAAATATAGGAACACTCCAACCCTCAAGTCGCTGAACAATCTGAGAAACTAGTGCTCACTAAACCTTCGCCGCAGGCGAAGCAAGATATCCGCCCTTATCGCATAATTTTAGCAATTATCTCGATCTGTTTCTACGGAATGGAATAACCTATTACAGGAAATGAATATTAAGGATAGAATTGACTTGTCTCTTGATATTTTTAGGGGAATGAATAATATCACATGGCCCAGCACCTACCAAGAGCCTGACTATGTGGCGAAATTGGTGACGACGCTCCCGAACGTTATATCCCATTCGTTGAGGACGCTGATGCCTGGCCGGACTATTTCTGTGGGCGGGGCTTTTGTCCACCAGAAACCCTTGGCGAATTTTGTCAAGGATCCGAAGAAGAAAAGTCCGGAGTTAGGGGATTTGTTAGTTGTTTGTAGGGAAAAAAGAGCGTGTGGATACGTCTGTAATGCGCTGTTGTTACAAGCGAAGTGCGTAGATGATGTCATGAAAGCTTATGTACCTATGGATCATCAGTTCATACTGTATTCCGAGTGGCCGTTGTTCGAATATAAAAGAGCTGGAAATCTTAACGGCGTACGCCGTGGCGTTGGTCCTAAAACGATAACCCAAGGTGCACAATACCTTTTGATTGACAAGTCTGATCCTGCGAAAATGTTCACCGCTACTGTTAATAATCCCTTAGAAGGTACCACCCATTTAGCATTTGCATTAGCATCCGTCATAGCATTTGACCGAGGAAGAACATTCAGGTGTATCCATCCTCGCGACGGATGGTCCCGAATGATTTGTGATTTGTTAACGCTAACTGCTAATTCGGCGTTTAATCGTAGGAAAGCAGGATATATTGACAAAAGCCGGTTTGCAGGTGACAGAGTTTTTAATCTGTTTATGAATCGCAATAATAATTATTATAATGTACCTGTGATTGAAAACGAAGACGATAACGGTGATTATTCGGGAGTGAGCGTGTTATGTGTTGATTTGGGAGATGCTGAAGAACAGCAAAAACCAGAGATGGACTAATAGACGGTGATCTGAATACATAAAATAATGGATTGGCCCTGTTTCCATCTTCCTTCTTACCTCATCCGCTATCCATCAAACATCATACATCTCACGCCGATGCAGCTGATAGTATTAATAGAAAGGCATTAAGAACTCACAATTAACCTCCTAACCTTCTAAGCTCCTAAACCTGAAACTACATCATCCATCTTCCATCTTACATCATACATCTAAAAACGGTTAATCCCCCGCGGATTTGACGACCCCGGTTACGTGACGTTAAAGGAAGCGTGGCACCACACTTGGTCGGTGGTGACCTGTGATTTTTCCCATTCTGTCATAGAACAGTATGTGCGGTTGTATTCCGACCCAAACGACCAACTGAAACTCATATCATGCATTGAGTCGCCACTTGACTCAAAAAAGCATCCAGAGCAGATGCATTTCTTGAGGGATTTGAGCCGGAGGATTACCACGGGCTGTTTTGAGCCGAATGGGCTTTCCTTCTTTCTGCCGGCGGTCTCGCCCGAGGGGGATGCAGAGGAAATGAACGGGGAGAGGTCCTGGTTCCTGTTGGACGCTACCGGAGGAAGCGAGGGTCAGGATTTGGCCAGACATTACAGGCAGCAGCGGGACGAACTGCAGTTGCAAGTGGAGGAGATGCAGAAGAGCCATGCTATGGAATTGGCGCGGCAGGAGGCCAGATACAAGTCCGAGATAAAGAAGTTGCAAGAGGAGTGCAACAGACTCATCCGTTGGCCGCTGAAAAAGAACCCCGCTCCGTTGATTCCGTCCGAGCAAAGTTCGGATGTCCTGGTTTTCAGCATCAACGATGTGGCCGACCATGTGAAGGAGCGGTTCAGCCGGTCGGGTGCCGAAGAGGTCTGCACAATGCTGTATCGTTTCGCGGTGGAGTATGGCTGTTTGTCAGAGGAGACGTTCCGGCTGATCGACAGCATCGTGCCAGCCATCCTTAAGCGCGACACCCCTCGCCAGATTTTCGAGTTGTTGCACGTGCAGCAGTTCAACAACAACCCGGGACGGTAATTAACCAGCATGAAGAGTGAGAGGAAGGTAGAAGTATTGGGTCCTCGTATTCTATATGTGCAATTTTTCTTTAATGACAATAATGGCTAAAGAGTATATGTTGTTTTGTGTTATAAATTTACTATTAATTGTTAATGGTAGTTGGCAAATATGTGTCAATCAATAATTTTCAATATTTAATCAAATCAATATAGAAATAAATTATCAAGAAAATTAAAATTTCTGCGCTTTGGTTCGAAAAAAGATTGTTTTTGCGGCGTCAAAAATGACAGAACCAAAGTGTGGGTTAATGGGCTCTGCCCGCATGGAGGTTGAATCATGAACCAAGAGAGTCCGTCATGAAAACCCCATGAAAAAAATCAATTTTCTGGTCGCAGCTGTGCTGTTGTTGTTCTCCAGCTGCCAAAAAAACGGAGGTGTGGCAACCGTACGCCTCCATGTCAACAACTTCAACGTCTCTCAGGAGGAATTTCCTGAACTACGGTCCGCTTCCGACGTGGCCGACTACTCCGGCGTCAAAGCCATCACTCTGGCCTTCTACACTGCCGACGGCACCGAGCAGTACAAGGTAACCCAAATGCGAGCCGATGCCACAAACTACACCACTTTCGGTGAGTTCGACCTCTCCCTCCCCATGGGCAGTTACACAATGGTCGTCCTTGGCTACGGTCTTAATGATGGCGAACCTGCTATCACGCTTAATAGTCCTACAGAGGCCACCTTCGGTGACTACCCCGCCCGTGAGACCTTCGTGGCTACGCAGACGGTGAACATCACCAATACCGATGCCTTGGAGCTTAATGCTACTCTCAATCGGGTGGTTGCCAAGCACAAAGTGCTTTCGACGGATGGCCGTACCGCCAATGCCAACAGTGTGCGTATCACCACTTCGGGCGGCAGCAAGGCCTTCAACCCTTCCACGGGACTGGCCACCAGCAACACTGGTTTCAGCAACACTGTGAACATCACCAGCACCGCGGTGGGAAGCGTTGCCGGTCCGGTCAGCTACCTCTTCCTC
>Ga0310690_10007448_pt1 | contig 14092 bp, 8 predicted proteins | sample AusTroGonzalo_MG_2_FD_207661 | JGI IMG/M metagenome (GOLD analysis project Ga0310690, IMG submission 207661) | Bovine rumen microbial communities from tropical cattle in Woodstock, Queensland, Australia - Gonzalo_04 (v2) (version 2) | ecosystem: Host-associated > Mammals > Digestive system >...
GCCGGATGTGTTCTGATGCTGAGTCAGGTCGTAGTCGGTGCGGTCTGCAACGCCCCACAGCTCGCCCCAGCCGAACGGGAAGAGGTACTCGAAGTCGGTGGTCGCCTTAGAGTAGAAGCACAGCTCCTCGGCGGAGTGGTCGCGGAGTCGCAGGTTCTCTTCCTTGATGCCGAGGCTGTAGAGGAAGTCGCGGCAGTAAGAACGCCAGTAGTCGAACCACTCGAGGTCGGTGCCGGGCTTGCAGAAGAACTCAAGCTCCATCTGCTCGAACTCGCGGACGCGGAAGATGAAGTTGCCCGGGGTGATCTCGTTGCGGAAGCTCTTGCCGACCTGAGCCACGCCGAAGGGTACTTTCTTTCTGGTGGTGCGCTGGATGTTGGCGAAGTTTACGAAGATACCCTGAGCGGTCTCGGGACGCAGATAAAGCTCTGCTTTAGAATCCTCGGTGACCCCTTGGAAGGTCTTGAACATCAGGTTGAACTGACGGATATCGGTGAAGTTGGCTTTGCCGCAGTTGGGGCAGGTGATGCCCTTCTCGCGGATGTAGTCCATCATCTGCTCGTTAGACCAGCCGGCTACGTTTGTGCCGTCAAAGTCCTCGATCAGGTTGTCGGCGCGGTGACGGGTCTTGCACTCCTTGCAGTCCATCAGCGGGTCGGAGAAGCCGCCCAGATGGCCGGAAGCTACCCATGTCTGCGGATTCATCAGGATAGCGGAATCCAGACCGACGTTATATTTGTTCTCCTGCACGAACTTCTTGAGCCATGCCTTTTTGATGTTGTTCTTGAGCTCAGCGCCGAGAGGGCCGTAGTCCCAGGTGTTGGCGAGTCCGCCGTATATCTCGGAGCCGGGATAGACAAAGCCCCTGCCCTTGCATAAGGCTACGATCTTTTCCATTGTCTTTTCTGTGTTTTTCATGTTTTACCTCCTTGCTGTCATTGGCTATGACAGACGAAATTATGCACAACATATATAGTACATTTTTCAAGTGTAGTTGTCAAGAGATAATGTGGGACGCAATAACAAAACCGCCCCATAATGGGAGCGGTTCTATTTATCAATACACTATTACCGGTGTGCCTTCTTCGGTGTGGGCGTAGAGCTTCTTTGCTATATCGTACGGCAGGTTGACGCAGCCGTGCGAGCCGTTGCCCTTATATATATTGCCGCCGAAGGACGAGCGCCAGGTGGCGTCGTGCAGTCCCCAACCGCCGCCGATGAACGGCATCCAGTAGGTGACGTAGGATACATAGTCGTCGCCCTTGAGCGTGCAGGGCGAAGCCTTGCCGTGTATCTCAAAGTATCCCTTTGGTGTATCCATAGAGTTGTAGTTGCCGGTGACGCAGTCGCTCTCGAGGTAGACGTCGCCGTCGACGATATACCACATATGCTGATCGTCTAAGCTGACCTCGACATAGGTGTCGCCGACTTCTCGGTCATATATCTTCTTGTTAGCGACGAACTCCAGCTCGGTGTAGCCGCCCTTGATCTTGCGGTCGCCGATCTCCCTGTAGGGGTAGACGCGGAAGTAGTAGGTCTCGCCGTCCACGAGGCGCGAGGTGCTGTAATGAGTCCGCGATGTATCGCCGAGATGCTCCCAGTCCTTCTTGTCGGTGCTGTAGTATACGGAGTAGCCGTCGGCGTATTTGCTCTTGTCATAGTCGAGCGATACTCTGCCGAGCTTCGACTCGGAGCCGTCGTCCTCGGGACCTAAAAGCCCTGCGACGGTGTAGACGGTCTTCTTCTCGCCCTTGAGCTTTGAGAAGCTGTCCTCGCGGTACGGAATGATGCGGTAGTAGTACGCTCTGCCGCCCTTCAGCTCCTCGTCGGTGAATTCTGTCGTGTCGGCGTCGAAGGTCTTGTAGTCCTCCCACTCGCCGTTGAAGCACCGCTGCATGATGTAGCCGTCGGCGCGCTCGTTCTTGTTCCACTTGACGGTGGTCTTGCTCTTGGTCTGATCCGCGAGCTTGAAGTCGGTCACCTTTTCGGGGATGGTGGCGAAGTCCGCCTGTGCAGCCTCGCCCTCTGCTCCCGATATGAACGCCGCTACCTTGAAACCGTACAGCGAACCCGGCTGTAGGTTGCGTAAGGTCAGCGACGGAGCGTTCACTGTGGAGAAGTATCTGTACTCCGTCTCGCCGTCAGCTTTGTTGCAGCGGTAGACCCTGTAGCCTTTCACGCCCGAGATACCTTCCCAGCTCAGTTTGATGGTGTCGCTGCTCTCGCCCTCGCGGGTAAGTCCCGTGACCGTGGGGATGGCGTCGGCTGAATATCTGATCCTTTCATCGCCCTGAGTCGGCTGTTCAGCGGCTGTATTGCCCTCTGAGTCGGGGATGAACTCCTTATCATTGAGCATACTGCTGACCCCGTCGCCGCTGATTCGCACCTCCATGGGGGTAGCTTCATCGGCGCTGCTGTCCGCTCTTGCAGGCTGCGACGCCGCCAGCGGGATGACGACCACCGCCGACGCTGCGATGACTATCGCCAGCACCAGAGCGATGATTATCTTGTTGTAGCTTTTCGTATATATCCCTCCAAAAATCCTCTGTGAGCGATTATCAGATGAACTCGATGACGTTGTTGTCCATGTTCTTGATGCGAGCGAGCGACTCTACGCGCACGCCCATGTCGCGGATCATCTCGCCGCCCTGCTGATACGCCTTCTCGATGATGATGCCCGCGCCCACGATGGTAGCTCCGGCGTCGCGGATCAGGCTGATCAGACCCTTGAGGGCTGAGCCCATGGCGAGGAAGTCGTCGATGATGAGCACCTTGTCCTCGGGCTTCAAAAAGTCCTTGGACACGATGATGTCGTAGGTGCGCTTATGGGTGAAGCTCTCTACCTTAGAGGTGTAGACGTCGTTCGCGATGTTGATGGTCTTGTTTTTCTTGGCGAACAGCACCGGCACGTGGAACTCCTGCGCCACGATACAGGCGATGCCGATACCGCTGGCTTCGACGGTGAGTATCTTGGTGATCTCCTCACCCTCATACAGGCGCTTGAACTCCTTGGCAAGCTCGGCGATAAAGTCGACGTCGATCTGGTGATTGACGAAGCTGTCGACCTTCAAAACGTTCCCCTCGCGTACGATACCGTCCTTCAATATCCTCTCTTCCAACAGTTTCATGTCTAGTATACCCCCATATCTATGTGATAATTACGTAAATAATACTACATTTTGTGACATAAGGCAATAGCTTTTGACAGAAAAAATAAAATAATTGACCGTGGGGCGCAAATAAGCTATAATATTACAGAATGTCGGGCTTTATACTTATTTCTAATTAAACCCTTTAACATCTATTGTGTAAATTTCCGCATAGCTTCGTTGTCGTCCTTGCTAGGCGCCAGCCTAGCTGCGTCCTTCGCCTCGCTCTGCGAAAATTTCCACTAATATCTTGTTAAAGCGTTTTATCAGAAATCAGTATCACACAGCGTGTACCCGAACCTATTATATTCACGGAGATGATCACAATGACCGATATAGAGATCGCCCAGAGCTGTAAAATGAAGAACATAGGGGAGATAGCCGCGGACGCAGGCATACCCTCGGAGTACCTCGAATGCTACGGAAATTACAAGGCAAAGGTCAGCCTTGACGTCCTCAACATGGACGACCGAAGCAACCGTCTGATCCTTGTCACAGCCATGACCCCGACCCCTGCCGGAGAGGGTAAGACCACCACTACCATCGGACTCGCCGACGGACTCAGGAAGATCGGCAAATCAGCTAACGTAGCTCTGCGCGAGCCGTCGCTCGGCCCCGTGTTCGGCATCAAGGGCGGAGCCGCCGGAGGCGGATATTCTCAGGTAGTCCCGATGGAGGACATCAACCTGCATTTCACGGGCGATCTGCACGCTATAGGCGCGGCAAACAACCTGCTCGCCGCTATGCTCGACAACCACATCTATCACGGCAACAGCCTCAATATAGACCCCAGAAGGATCACATGGAAGCGATGCGTCGATATGAACGACCGCCAGCTGCGCTGTCTGACCGACGGTCTGGGCGGCAGAGTCAACGGCGTGCCGCGTGAGGACGGCTACGACATCACCGTCGCCTCAGAGATCATGGCGATCCTCTGTTTAGCTGAATCCATCCGCGACCTCAAGTATCGTCTGTCGCGCATAATCGTCGGCTATACCTTCGACGAGAAGCCGGTAACGGCAGGCGACCTCAAGGCTCAGGGCGCGCTTACAGCCCTGCTCAGGGACGCTATCAAGCCCAATCTTGTGCAGAGTCTCGAGGGTACTCCGGCGTTCGTGCACGGAGGACCTTTCGCGAATATCGCTCACGGCTGCAACTCCGTCATAGCTACCAAGACCGCACGCAAGCTCAGCGAGTACACCGTTACGGAAGCCGGCTTCGGAGCCGATCTGGGCGCGGAAAAATTCCTCGACATCAAGTGCCGCTATGCCGGCATGAAGCCCGACGCGGTCGTCATCGTAGCCACCATCCGCGCTCTCAAGATGCACGGCGGCGTGGACAAGAAGAACCTCGCTCCCGAGAACCTCGCCGCGCTCGAGAAGGGCTTGCCCAACCTCCTTCGCCATGTCGACAACATCAAGAACGTCTATCGTCTGCCGTCCGTCGTGGCTCTCAACCGTTTCCCGACCGACACCGAGGCTGAGATCGAGCTGGTCATGCGTAAATGCCGCGAGATGGGCGTCAACGCCGTTCTGTCCACCGTTTGGGCCGATGGCGGCGAAGGCGGCAGAGAGCTTGCTGCAGAGGTCGTGCGCCTGTGTGAGAAGGAGTCGAACGTCGATTTCTCCTACGCGTACGAGCTGGATATCCCTATCGTCGACAAGATCAAGGCGGTCGCCAAGAGGATATATCGCGCAAAGCACGTCGCCCTGACGCTTAAGGCTGAGAAGGAGATCGCGAAGCTCACCGCCATGGGCTACGACAAGCTGCCTGTGTGCATCGCGAAAACGCAGTACAGCTTCTCTGACGACGCGACTATGCTGTGCGCCCCCGAGGGCTATAACCTTCATGTAAAGGATATCCGTCTGTCCGCGGGAGCAGGATTCATCGTGGTGCTGACCGGCGACATCATGACCATGCCCGGTCTGCCGAAGGTGCCGTCAGCGGAGAAGATAGACGTCAGCGACGACGGAGTAATCAGCGGCTTATTCTAAGCAATTAGGAATGAGGAATTAGGAATTTTCAGATTATGGAGAAACCGAAGATTCTGTTTCAAGATGACAATATCATCGTAGCATACAAGCCCTACGGAGTCCTCAGCGAGGAGTCTGACAGCAAGCCGAATATGCCGTCCGCTCTGCGCGAGCTTACTGGCTGTGACAGTATATACACCGTCCACCGGCTGGACAGGACTACTCAGGGGCTGATGGTATACGCAAAAACCCCCGGGGCGGCAAAGCGTCTCGGGGATATCTTTCAAAGGGGAGAGGTCGACAAGCGCTATCTCGCCGTAGTACAGGGAGCACCTGAGCCTCAGTCGGGCGAGCTGCGCGACCTGCTGTATTTTGACAGGCGTAAGAACAAGAGCTACGTAGTGAGCCGTGAGCGCAGGGGAGTCAAGGAAGCTCGGCTTTCGTATGATACTCTTGCCACCAGTCAGGAGGATTGGGAGGATATCTCCCTGCTGAGCGTTCGTCTGCACACCGGCAGGACTCACCAGATACGCGTGCAGTTCGCGTCGCGCAAGACGCCTCTCGCGGGCGACCGCAGATACGGCAGCACGATCCGCTGTGAACAGATCATGCTCTGCTCGGCGCACCTGTCGTTCACACATCCGTTCACCGGGGAGGAGCTGAGCTTCTCATACGAGCCGACGAACGAGCTGTTCGGGCAATTCAATATATGACCGCATAACAAAACGGGGGCTGAGAACAGTCCCCGTTGTTTTATGTTGTTATGATTAATTATCGTATCTTGCAGTCCTATATTATCCTGCCGCCTGACTCTTGCCTACGTTGTAGGGCGTACCGATACCCGCGAGATACCTCTGCACATAGGTCGAGTCGGATATGCCTATCACGCCGTCGCCGTCAACGTCGCACAGATAGTCGCAGAATGAGGATACGCGGTATTCCGCCAGATACCGCTGTATCAGCGTCGCGTCGGTCAAGGCGACAGTTTCGTTACCGTCGGCGTCGCCGAGCAGGAAGTCGGAGTCCTTGACAAGTATATCCAGTGTGACCGAATAGCAGTTGAGGATAGACGCGGTGATGGCGCAACTGCCCTCTTTGTTAGCGAAGATCTGATCTTCCGTGGTGATGAAAGCGGCGCCGTCCGGATCGAAGTCCCAGTCGATATACGGGTCTTCCTTCATCAGCTTTGACGCAGCTGTCACGCCAGTATCCGCGATGGTCTTGGGCTTCATGAGGATGGTAGTCCTCTCGGCTGTCAGCTCAGAGAGGGCAAAGAGGTTCACGGTATACTGTATGGGCGACTCTTCGCCGTCCTTGTAGATGCCTGAGACAGTCACGCTTATGGTGTCCTCCGCTTTAAAGTCGACCGCCTTGAAGATGATGCACTTCGACATACCGTAGTTCTCGTTGTTTACGTACAGATCATATCCGGAGTTTTTGTCGATGTTCCATGTTTTGCCGAGCGTCTTTGAGCTGAGCTTGATCCTGACGCAGCCGAGTGAAGGGTCGTCATAGTCGTAGCCGAGGTTTATCGAGAACAGCGAGCCCTGGAACATCTCGAGAGGGGTGTTGGGCGCGGGCCACGCTACATAGTCGCCGATGAAGATGCCCTCGCGGGATTCGTCGAACGAATACATAGAGCAGTAGTTGTCGACCTCGCCGAAGCCCGTCTGCTTCATATAAGGGTTGAGTATCCATCTGCGGTGACCGATGTGCTCAATGTTGCCGCCGTAAGAGTCGTCCATCCAGCCGTACATGGTCGCGTGTCGGATGTTGTCAAAGCCGCTCGCTATGTTGCACCTGCCGGCGCCGTTGTAAGCCTTTTCGTACAGAGCGTCGCTCATGCCCGAGGGCTTGTCGGGGTAGTGAGAGAGCTTGCCGTTCGCGGCGTTGCACAGCGAAGCCGCCTGAGCGTATTCGGAGTACTCCGAGTTGAGCGTGACATCAGAGGGCAAGCCGGCTATATAGCGGTAGAGGTTGATGAAGTTCAGCGCTTTTTTCTGACTGGCGCTGTCCAGCTCGCCCGGGGTAAAGCTGGACAGCGAGTACGCCTTGCTGTAAGTGTCAAAGCCCGATATGTCGATATCCAGTTCTTTCAGCTTATTGACGATCTCGCTCTTGGCAGGGTAGCTGATACCGAAGTTCGACGCCGCCTGAGCGCCGACGGCGCTGACAGAGCATATCGAAAGTATCAGCCCGATGATCAGTGTTACAGACAGGATCTTTTTCATATCGCATCCTCCTTTAATGCCGGTTCAAAAAGACGTCAATATACTTATTCTATTATACTTATATTATAGTATATTTCGCCGCCGGAATCAATGAACGGAATGAATATATCGTGCGGGGAAATTATGTGAAAAAGGTATAAATTTAGTGGTCAGTGGCGAGTGGTCAGTGGTCAGTGGTTAGTGGCGAGTGGTCAGTGGTCAGTAAAATTGTAGGGGAGAGTTTGTCGCCATATCCCAACGCTGTGACAGATGAAGCTTCTGATAATATCATACGTAAAAGTATGGTGTACAAAAAAGCCCCCCTGTACCAAGGGAGGCTCTGTACTCGCTTATCAGTTGTCGGTGGTCGCAGAAACAGCCTTATATCCAGCTTCATTGATTACGGCGATAACAGCGTCCGTATCCAGCGGCTCTGCTGAGATTATTACGGTGGTTCCCTCATCGTGAGAGGACGTCACGCTCTCAACGCTGAACGCCTTCTGTACTGCTTCATTCACGTGCTTCTCGCACATCGGGCACATCATGCCCTCGACCTTGACTGTGGTTTTGATCATAGTGAGTTCTCCTTTGTCTGTGATATTATCCGCGGAGTCGGGCAATTCGACAGCCGCTGTCTTACTGATTTTATGCTTGTGAGGGTCGAACAGGTTGAGCCTTAGAGCGTTGCTGACGACACACACGGAGCTCAGGCTCATGGCTGCCGCTCCGAACATCGGGCTGAGGCTTATGCCGAACACGGGTATCCATAACCCTGCCGCAAGCGGTATCCCGATGATGTTGTAGATGAACGCCCAGAAGAGGTTCTGGCGTATATTGCGCAGAGTCTGTCTGGACAGGCGGACTGCAGCCGCAGCCTCTTTCAGGCTCGAGCCTACCAGCACCACGTCGGCGGACTCGATGGCTATATCCGAGCCCGAGCCCACGGCTATGCCGGTGTCGGCTGAGGTCAGAGCAGGAGCGTCGTTGATGCCGTCGCCCGCCATGGCTGTCCTGCCGTACTGCCTGAGCTTGTCGATGATCGCGCTCTTGCCCTCGGGGAGGACTCCCGCGTAGACACGATCAATGCCGACCCGTCTGCCCACGGCGTTAGCTGTACGTGGGTTGTCGCCGGTGATCATGACCGTGCGGATGCCAAGCTCGTTGAGCTGAGTAACAGCCTCCCTGCTGTCATCCTTGACCGCGTCGGCGGCTGCTATGATGCCGAGCAGTCTGCCGCCCTTAGTGAACAGCATCGGAGTCTTGCCGCTGTCCTCTAAAGCTCTGAGCGGCGATGACGACAATGACGACAATGACGACGATTCTGCAGCCCCTGCATACACTTCTTCTCCGTCGATGATGCCTGTCAAACCGTGACCGGGCAGGTTTTTGAAGCCGGTGCACTCCTTCGCCTCGATTCCGTGAGCTTCCGCATATTCTGTCACGGCTTTCGCCAGAGGATGAGACGACAGCTTCTCTATGCTGTACGCCGTCTGCAAGAGCTCATCTTCCGTGCCGTCGACGGCTATCACGTCGGTGACCTCAGGCGCGCCCTTGGTCACAGTGCCGGTCTTGTCGAGCGCTATTATCTGCGTCTTTCCGGCTGTCTCCAATGCCTCTGCATTCCTGAACAGGATGCCCGCCTTAGCTCCGACTCCGTTGCCGACCATTATCGACACGGGCGTTGCCAAGCCCAGAGCGCACGGACAGCTTATCACAAGCACCGATATGCCTCTCTCGAGAGCGTAGGCGAACTCCGCTCCCGTCAGCAGCCAGATGATGAACGTGACCGCCGCTATAGCCATCACAACAGGCACGAAGATGCCCGAGACCTTGTCCGCGAGACGCGCTATGGGAGCCTTGGTCGCCCCTGCCTCGTACACTGTGCGGATGATCTGACTCAGGGTGGTGTCCTCGCCGACTCTGGTAGCCCTGCACCGCAGGAAGCCGCTTTGATTGATGGTCGCGGAGTAGACCTTGCTGTCAGCGGATTTGTCTACAGGGATGCTCTCGCCTGTCAACATACTCTCGTCAACAGAACTCTCTCCGTTGATGACCACGCCGTCTACAGGGACGCTCATTCCCGGGCGCAGGATGAACACATCCCCTACCTGCACATCGTCGATGGGAATTTCCCTCTCAATGCCGTCGGATTCTATGACAGCCGTCTTGGGGCTCAAGTCCATCAGTGAGCGAAGTGCGTCGGTGGTCTTGCCCTTGCTCCGGGCTTCGAGTATCTTGCCCAGGGTTATCAGCACGAGGATCATCGCCGCCGACTCGAAGTACAGCCCGTGCAGCAGATGTGAAGATTCTTCACCATCAGATACCGTCATCATGAACAGCTCGTACACGCTCCAGACGAATGACGCCGCCGAGCCGAGCGACACCAGCGTGTCCATGTTCGGCGAGCGGTGTATCAGCCCTCGAAAGCCGCTGATGAAGAATCGCTTGTTGATCACCATGATCGCCGCGCTCAGTATCAGCTGTACCAGAGCTATCGCGATCGGATTCCCCTCGAAGAATCGGGGCAGGGGGAAGCCCCACATCGCGTGCCCCATCGAGAAGTACATCAGTATCAGCAGGAGTATCAGCGATATGACGAACCTCTGTACCAGAGGCCTGACCTCGTCGGGCGGTTGGATATTAGGTTTTGTTGTAGATTTATCGGCGTTCTGAGCCTTCGCCGAGTATCCGGCTCTCTCTACAGCCCGGATTATCTCGTCGGGAGATGCGCTGCCCTCGACGGTCATCGAGTTTGTCAGCAGGCTCACGGAGCAGGACGCAACGCCCTCGACTCCGCCCACCGCCTTCTCGACCCTCGCCGAGCAAGCCGCGCAGCTCATGCCGCCTACATCGTATCTGGTCATGGGATTGTCCTTTCTCCGTAGGGACGGTCATTGACCGTCCGAGAATGACGGGCTATCGACTAACGCAACCTGAGATAGGAGAGAAAATGACGCTGCGCGTCCGGACGACCGATGGTCGTCCCTACGGGAAGGTTGCGTAGTATGACGCGCTCAACCCTGTGTGACGCGTCACTTCATCAGCTTACCTATTATGTCCATCAGCTCGTCTAGATCCTCGTCGCCGTTTTTGATGTCGCGCACTACGCAGCCCTCTATGTGGCGGCGCAGCAGCTCGCGGTTGAACGCCGAGAACGCGGATTTCGCCGCGGCGCTCTGGGTGAGGATGTCCACACAGTAGGCGTCGTTCTCGACCATCTGACGTATCCCGCGTATCTGCCCCTCGATGCGTGACAGGCGGTTGATAAGCCTCTTCTTCTCGTCCTCGCTGCGGACGGTAGTCTTGTCGGTCATACAGCGCTCACAAGGCATAGCAGTCACTCCTTATATACCCCTCGGGGGGTATCTCTTGAGTTTATTATATACCCATATGGGGTATATGTCAAGCGTTGTGTCGATAAATATTATGCTGCAGGACTTTACTTTTTTTCATTTTTGCACTATAATAATAGAGTATATTATCGTGGGGACATTTGTTCCCGCAACAGGAGGTATATTATGGCAAACATCGATTTAACCAAATACGGCATCACAGATGTGAAAGAGATCGTCTACAACCCATCGTACGAGCAGCTCTTCAACGATGAGATGGATCCCTCTCTCGAGGGCTTTGACAAGGGTCAGCTCACTGAACTCGGCGCTGTCAACGTCATGACCGGTATCTACACCGGACGTTCGCCCAAAGACAAGTTCATCGTTATGGACGACGTCAGCCGCGACACCGTTTGGTGGACTACTCCCGAGTATCCCAACGACAACCATCCGGCAAGCGAAGCTACATGGGAAGAGTGCAAGAAGCTCGCCATCGAGGAGCTCTCGGGCAAGAAGCTGTATGTAGTCGACTGCTTCTGCGGCGCAAACAAGGATACCAGAATGGCTATCCGCTTCATCATGGAAGTCGCATGGCAGGCGCACTTCGTCAAGAATATGTTCATCATGCCCACCGAAGAGGAGCTCGCGGAGTTCGAGCCCGATTTCATCAGCTACAACGCGTCTAAGGCTAAGGTAGATAACTACAAGGAGCTGGGCCTGCACTCAGAGACAGCCTCTATGTTCAACGTTAAGTCGCGTGAGCAGGTCATCCTGAACACCTGGTACGGCGGCGAGATGAAGAAGGGCATGTTCTCTATGATGAACTACTATCTGCCCCTGCAGGGCATCGCTTCCATGCACTGCTCCGCCAACACCGATATGGACGGCAAGAACACCGCCATCTTCTTCGGCCTCTCCGGCACCGGCAAGACCACCCTCTCCACCGACCCCAAGCGTCTGCTGATCGGCGACGACGAGCACGGTTGGGACGATAACGGCGTGTTCAACTTCGAGGGCGGCTGCTATGCTAAGGTCATCGGTCTGGATAAGGAATCCGAGCCCGACATCTACAACGCGATCAAGCGCAACGCTCTCTTAGAGAACGTCACAGTAGACGAGAACGGCAAGATCGACTTCGACGACAAGAGCGTCACCGAGAACACTCGCGTATCTTATCCGATCGAGCATATCGAGAAGATCGCGAAGAAGGTCAACGGCATCTCTGCAGGCCCTGCCGCTGAGAACGTCATCTTCCTCTCCGCAGACGCGTTCGGCGTACTGCCTCCCGTATCCATCCTGACCCCCGAGCAGTGCCAGTATTACTTCCTCTCCGGCTTCACAGCCAAGCTCGCCGGCACAGAGCGCGGCATCACCGAGCCTACCCCGACCTTCTCAGCCTGCTTCGGTCAGGCATTCCTCGAGCTGCATCCGACAAAGTACGCGGAGGAACTCGTCAAGCGCATGGAGCAGAGCGGAGCTAGGGCGTATCTGGTCAACACCGGCTGGAACGGCACAGGCAAGCGCATCACCATCAAGGATACCCGCGGCATCATCGACGCTATCCTCGGCGGCGATATCAAGTCCGCTCCAACCAAGATGATCCCGTACTTCAACTTCGAGGTACCCACCGAGCTGCCCGGCGTCGATCCCGCTATCCTCGACCCGAGAGATACCTACTCCGACCCGTCCGTTTGGGATGAGAAGGCTAAGGACCTCGCCGCACGCTTCATCAAGAACTTCGATAAGTACACCACCAACGAAGCAGGCAAGGCTCTGGTAGAGGCAGGCCCCAAGCTGTAATAGCAGTTATCAGTTATCAGTGAACAGTTATCAGTTATGGGAAACGCTGACGCGTTTTTGATTGATATAACGAGTGCATAAAACAACGCTCACGACTCTTTGAAAAGTCGTGAGCGTTTTTTTAAGTGTAAACTGACTTAGATGTCGAGACAGAAGCTCAGCATCTCGGGGAAGTAGAGCGCCCAGAAGCCCTCGCTGTGGGTCGCATCTGCGTCTGTTACAGTGGTCATCTTCGCTGCCGGATATCCGTGGGTCTTCATCCAGCCCTCCATAGCGGTGGCGTTTGTGTACAGCGCCTGCTCAAGCTGATCCTGAGTGCTGTTGCCGCAGAAGAAGTAGATGCGCGGAACGCTGCCGGAGAAGTCCTTCGAGTTTAGATAGGTATTCCATACCGACTGGTTGTAAAGGATGAACGCGGGGGAGAGAGCGCCGATATAGCGGAACTTGTCCATGTTCTCCATGCCGATGTAGAACGCCTCGATACCGCCGGAGGAAGAACCTGCGATACCGCGGATGGAGTTGGTGTTATAGTGACCCTCGACATACGGGATGACGGTGTCGACCACGAAGTCGGAGAACGCCTTGCCGCCGCCGTTCTGATAGGACGAGTCGCTGACGATCGGGTTGAGCGTACCGAGGTTCGGGGTCAGCTCGTGGTTGCGCTTGGCGTCTGTATCGCCGCAAGCCACGCCTACGATGATCATGCCGTCGCCGCCGTTGCCCATCAGAGAGAGCGCGGTCTCGTCACACTCCCACTCGTAGCCCGAGAGGGTGGTCGCCTGACCGAAGAGGTTCTGACCGTCGCACATATACAGCACGGGGTACTTCTTGGTCTTGTCTGTGGGGTCATAGCCCTCGGGTGTCCAGATGTATATCTTCTTGCTGTAGTTGCCGTCGGGATAGGTCATGGTGACGGTGTTGACGGTGCCTTCGCCGTCCTGACCGTAGGGATAGACGCCCAAAAGGTATTTGCCGCTGTAGCTCTTTTCCGAGTTGATGAAGTAGCCGGAGCTTGCCTTTGTCAGCGGTGTATCGGTGGTCTGATCGGTACCGTTGTTGAAGATGACGCGGTCATACTGAGCGGCGTTCACGGTCATGCTGTAGACCTTCTGACCGTAGGTGTTGGTGGTGTAGCTGGTCATGGTCGTGCCCGGCCATGCCTTGAGCAGAGCGCCCGAGGAGTGGTTGTAGATGTAGGCGTTGACCTTGCTCCAGTTCTTGTTGTTGGTAAAGTAGATCGTGATGTTGTCTTTCACTTTTGTTATGGTATCCTCCTGAGTAGGCGCCTCTGTAGGAGCTTCTGTCGGGGCTTCGGTAGGCTTGACGGTGGGTTTTTCTGTAGGAGCCTCTGTGGGCTGCATATCCTCTGCCGGGAACTTTTCGATTATTCCGAGCAGGTAACGCTGGATCCAAGTAGCGTCGATCACGGTCACTGCTTCGTCCCCGTCAACGTCCGCGTTGACTGTATTTATCGAGAGATTGATGGTTATTCCCAGATCATATCGCTGGACATATGTCGCGTCAACGATCGTGACTTCACCGTCGTCGTCGGCGTCGCCGAACAATATAGCCGACGCGCTCGTGATGACCGAGGACATAAATGCGGATATGATCAGGATAATGGCGAG
>Ga0310690_10007449_pt1 | contig 14091 bp, 17 predicted proteins | sample AusTroGonzalo_MG_2_FD_207661 | JGI IMG/M metagenome (GOLD analysis project Ga0310690, IMG submission 207661) | Bovine rumen microbial communities from tropical cattle in Woodstock, Queensland, Australia - Gonzalo_04 (v2) (version 2) | ecosystem: Host-associated > Mammals > Digestive system >...
TCCGTCTTGATCTGGAGGCGGCCTCTGTACTCATCAGAGTCAGAGAACACAATGCTGTCAATTCCGTTGCCCTTGAGGTTCTCAAACTTGAACGTAATAGTTCTGTCTTCAGCAGGAGGATCATCTTCATTTGAGTCATGAATGGTAACGTCTACTACTCCATACTGGTTAGCATCGTCATCATCTACATCAACTTCCTTGAAAGCATATGTCTCAAGCGTTTCAGATACTGCCTGCATATCAGCAACAGCATCAAGAACCTGGTCAACAAGGTTTTCTGTTACTTCGCCGATATTGTCAGCTTCTTCGTAATCTGTTCCGTCAAGGATTTCGCCGCAGGAACACCACACCGTAGGAATAACAACCGTTGTGTTGGCACCATATACGCCGATAATCAGATTGACTCCTGCTGTAGCAAGGCACTCAACCGGAACAGTAATCTGATTGTTCTCATTGACAAGAACAGTCTTTGTGATATTGCCGGCTCTGCAAACTGCCGTCTTGCCTAACGTGTTCCATTCAGGGGAGAACGTAAACTTTACAACCGGCACATTAGTCATGCCAGCAGTCAAGGTCACGCCCTGAACTAACGTAGCGTCAGCTTGCGATACTGCAATTTTAATCGTTGGTGTTGTCATTTACTCACCTCACAAAATTTCCGGCGGTACTTCACCGGTTCGTGCTATTGCTCTTTGCATTGCTCCATTGCCGCTGCCTGTCGGTATCTCCATCTGTGGCTCTACTTGCTCTGCCATCTCACCGTTTCCCATATCAGTGGGTGGAAGTGGGGGAGCAGCACCGCCAGGAACAATAGGAGCAGACAATCCCTGTGCATCTTCTCTTGCTCTGACTGCTGCAAGAAGTTCTCCCTTCTTCGGCATGAAGTCTTCCGGAAGTCTGTCAAGATATTCAGAAGCAAGGATTCTGCCATTCATCAGCAGATTGTCCATAGTCTGAATTGCAGCCGTTTCACTCCAGTATGTAGAAGCACCAACGTCAAGCTTCAAAGTGAACGGATGTTCTGCAAGCTGCGAGAAGTCAAACATCACCTGAACAGTTTCAGGAACAGGCTGTCCTGCAAATCTGTAGGCATCAGCCTCCATTGCTGTGGGAGGAACAAGAACAGGACGTACACCGTAGTTTGCTGTCATCAGGTCAAGATCAATTCTGAACGAGTCCTCAATGCAGTCATACAGATTGTGCTTCGTCATCTCATGCGGAGTATTAGAAGCTCTCTGCAATGCGATAATTGCCGAAGTGTTGTCCGGCCTTGTATCGCCCATTGCTACATCTGTAGCACCCATGTTCTGCTCTGCCATCTTTACGGCAAGCTCAAGCAACTGGAACACTTGCGGCTGCACCGGAGCGGGATCAATATTCTTTGCTACATTGTCTACATTCCCTGTAACAGGAATTGCAGAGCCAACTGCGTTATCCCATCTGCCTATCCTTGTCTTGTCATAGATAACCTTGCCGAAAGCAGAACGCATAAATGAAAGCTGAATCATCGCCCACATCTTATTGACAAATATCTGGTTCGGTATCAGGCCTGTAATCATTGCCTCCCCATGATAGCTGTCTTTGATAATATCCCAGTTCAGCCAGGATATAGGATAAAGCTTGCAGCCTGTATCCCACGGCTCTCTGATTTCGCCCGTCTGCGTTGATTCATACGCCCAGATCGTTTCTGTCTCATCATCACGGTACAGGAGGAGGAGAGTAGTCACTTTGTTATCGCCCATCTGATACGGCTTCTTGTCTACACTCTTGATCTCTTCGTCCGGCTGAATGTCCTGCCAGTCTTTTGATCCGTTTGCTTTCGCACGTTTCTTTGCATCTCTGACAAACTCACGGCTTGAGATAATGATATACGGCTGACTCTGTACATCTCTGTCCTGCGGATTGCCGAAGAATACTCTGTCATTCTCGACAATCTCTTTCTTGATAGCACCCATGATCTCGGTGCCTTCAATCCACATTCCTGTATGTACGTCTGCATCCCAATAAGAATACAAACAGCCGTCACCATCTACTGCGGCATTTCGTGCAACATTCTGAGCCAGCTTCGGAATGTTGTTTCTTTCGCACAGACTCTGAAACTCTGCGTTCACTACTGCAATCATTCTGTCAGCATACTCTTTGTCTTCAATGCCTGCCGCTGCCATCTGAGAGGCAAGAACCGTGATTCTGTCAGACGTGATTGACGAAACAATGAAGCCGATAACTCTTTTCAGGAAGTTGTATACCGGAGTAGGAAGTCCGTTGCTAACAACACCTTCCCACTGCTTGCCTATGAAGAAATCCTCATTCGTTTTGACGATTTTATCAAGGCCGAAGTCATCATTGAAACGCAACCCTTCTTCGTACAAATCCCAGGCTATCTTTACATCAGGCTTGTCTGATTCGCCAAAGAGAAGTAAATCCTTGTCTTTCAATTATCATCACCTTTTTTTGTAACTCCGGGCTGGAAGTTCAGGATATTGTTCAGCCCATCGTTAAAATCTTCTTCGCTCTTTCGTGCAACCTTTGCAGCTTCTGACCATTCTGCCATTGCTTCTCTTGCTGTGTTCATCAAATCATCAAGATCATTTACTTTTGTGCCGATTCCCTGAAGTTCTACTTCATACTCAACGGTCTTTGCGCTGATTCTTGAAATCAGTTCCATGCACTTGTCCATACTGTCATCAAGTTCTGCAAGGCTTCTTTCATTCTGCGCTGAATGAAGATGAATCTTCATGTCCAGTCTCTTGATTGATGTGTACAGGAACCAAAATGCACCAAGTCCGGCAATGGCAAAAATACCAAGTGTGTAATAAATAATCTCCATGTTTCTCCTTACTTGAACAGTTCAGCAGTTTCTTCTGACTGTTTGATCGTTATCCTCCTGTCCGGTTTCTCTGCTGCCTTTTCGGAATAACCGCCGTTCTCCGGCATGGCAAGAGCATTTTTACATCCTTGAGCGCACTTTGGGTCTATTACCATCTTCCTAACCAATGCACTCTCTCGTTTGTCTTTGGCATAATCCAATATCTCCTGGTATTCATATGCCTTGTCTCCTGTGATTTCCGGATCACACAAGTCTGCAATGTCCTGTTTTGTTACCTTCAGGTATATACGCATCCCTGCATAGTCTGCGAATACTCTCTTCTCTTCGCACTCCTGAAAGTAATCGTCTATCTTATTCCTAAACACTTTCGGATCACTGTATGTCGGTTTTCTTCCTCTTGTCTCAGGCTTTTTTGCTTCTGCCATCGTTTCCCTTTCTCAGCTTGCAAGATAGCTGGCTGTAGGCTCACCGCCTGTCATGTATGTCTCATAGTTCTCTTGTTTGTCAAAGAAGTCATCTTCTTCTACTTCCTCAACGGGTTTCTCAGCTTTCCTAACTCGGCTGATTATGTAGTACCTACACATATCCGGATTATGTGTTATTTCATGCGGCTCTTTCGCACAGTCATTAAGATTCTTCTCGTCTGCCTGTATATCCTTTAAGTCGGATATTACTTTCTCGCACGTATTGAACACCATGAATCCCGGCAGTGTTTCCGGTGCTTCTCCGTTCCTTGCAGCATACACGTTCCGTACATAACTGTCTTTCAGCGCAATAGGAGTCATTGCTTCTTTCATCAGCATATGGCCTTGTATCCTGTTCCTGTCCGCACTTATCATGTCGATTCCTGCGTTCAGAAATGTCTCGGCTATCATTCGCCCTGAATCTTTCGCTCTGCTCCATAAATCCCACGGTGCATAAGTCGCAGCTATGTGTTCATTCGGCAGCGTATGATCTTTGATCGCCTGTGCAGCTTTTGAAGCTATCAGCTCTCTCTCTTCATACGCCCTGTACAGCCAATGCCTGCCGTCTTCATCAACAGCCCACCAGCCAACAGCAAGGCGGTCAAGACCATAGTCAAAGCTTCGGTATCGTACCCAGTGTTCCGGCACCTTGAACGGATCACAAGTATGTACTCCGGAAGTGAACTCTTTGAAATAATTGCCGCCCAGAATGTTCCAGTCACCATAACGGTACGCCCTCATCAAGTCAGGAGGCATATTCGCAAGGTTTCTGAGATATGCCGGCGATTTCTTCAGCATCACCTGGTTATCGTCTACCGTTGCAAAGATGAATGAGTAATCATCCGGATTTTCGTTCTCTTCAGGATTCGCACAGTTCGTCTTGTACTGCCTGTCCACAAAAAGCCTTTTGACCCAGCGGTGTCCGACCCCTCCGGGGTTGGTAGTTAAGTAAAAGCGTTTAGGTATGTCATTCGTACCTCGCAGACAGCCTCCAAGAAAGTTGAACGCACGTTCTGAAAACTGAGTTGCCTCATCCATGAATATCCAGTCATACTCAAGTCCGTTATACTCGTCCTCTGACTGCTCACCAACCCAATGTCCGAATTTGATCGTTGACGGCTGCTTGCCATCTCCTAAATCAAACGTCAGTATCTTGTCTCTATCGTTATACGTGCATATCTGCAACGGTGCTACCAACGCCTTGATCGGATTAATGTGGTTCTGCTGTAACTCCGGATAATGCGCTCGCATAATCAGTATCTTTATCCCCGGATACTGTAATGCTCCTCCTACAGCCTTGTGCTGTACAAACCATGTCTTGCCGCCGCCTTTAGCTCCACCGTAGGCCGTGTATAACGTCCGTGCTAAAAACGCTTGCCTCTGTTTCTCATTCGGCGTTCCTAACTCCCACGTTATCTCTCCACTGTTTCCTCGGTTACTACCAAGTCTGGCGATACGGCACCACCTCTCTCTAAAAGGTTTTTCACTGTTTTATTATTTTTCCTGCGCTATTTTCAGAAAGGGGATACGCCCCTTTTTCCGTACCCCCCTTAGAGATTCTCACTCCGCTGTTTGTTCCATCCCAATGAGAGTGTCTCACTCGTCACAACAGCCCTGGGGAAGTATTGAAGGAGAAAACCGCACATGAGAAACCTACGTGTCAAGTAATTATACTTGTCATGTGTTTATTATATGCACATTCTTCCCATTTTGTCAAGTAAATTCACTTGACGTCTTGAAAGCTCTGCGTTAACACATGGGAAATATATATATATACATATCATTCGACCCCACCCACTTTTTCCGGTACCCCGGGTTCCGGGATCACCAACCACACTTGAAGAGAGAGAAAAACACCACACCACGCCAGGCCGCCTCCTTAAAGCCCCTGGAGCAGCAGGCAGCAGCTTTATGGGGGATAATATCGTTCAACATATATTATGCGAGATTTTTATGTGCCTTCTCCGTATGATAGAAGCTTAGTTATAATGCTGTCGATATGATAAAGGCAAAAACAAAGCCTGATCCGTTATCTGTCCGTCACTGGCAAACACCAGAGAAGCAGAACAGTCAGCCGGAGCAGGCGAAAAGCAGAATAGTTAAACAACTCTAATCAACGTTGCAAATGCAACGAGGCGAGAAAATCAAAACGAAGGTCTTGACCTCTTTATATCATAACGAGTATATAACGAGTAAAGTAATATATAAGCTATACAAAGCAGCAGGCGGCGAAAGAATAACGAGAATAATATATATAATATAAATAATAACCGGATACATTTTAAAAACGCTGCGAAACGAGGCCAGCGACGGCGATCAGTAACGAGATAAACGAGAAAAAATATATATATAATAGTCCAGAAAAAGACATAAAAAAAGAGAGGTAAATTCTACCTCTCAATTTTATTTATTCTGTTTCATTTTTAATTCGTTCCGGCGCTGCCGCTCTGGCTCTTCCTGTATTCTTCCATGAAATCGTCTACGGCTTTTCTCATGATCTGCGAAGGCGTAACGCCTGAAGCTCTGCAAGCTTCTTTTATTTCTTCTGCATAAGATCGCCGGAGCCGTATAGCTAAGTTACACATATTCTGACGATCCCATTTATAGTTGCTTTTCTTCTTAGCTTCAGATATAGCCATATTTCTATTTTCCTTCCTTGTGTAATAGCTTATTCATTATATCATGAGGGGACACTATTGCATAGTGTACAAGTTGCACAAAAACAGGCACGATAAAACAGTGCAATTTTGTGTACTTTTCCGATATTGACCGCACGATTGAATCGTGCTTATAATATAAGCGTCGAAAGGAAAACCGCCGAGCCTGAGATACAGGACGGCAGGCCTAAAGGCCGGAAAGGAAAATAAAATGGCAAAGAACTTCAGCAGCGCAGCAGATAAAAAAGACGTATATCAGGACGTGACAAACCGCATTATTGCAGAACTTGAGAAGGGGAAAATCCCTTGGCTCAAGCCGTGGAGTGTGACGGGCGGCCTTGCAAAGAGCTACAGCACCGGAAAGGCTTACAGTCTGGTTAATCAGTGCCTGCTTGGCTGGCATGGTGAATATGTTACCTATCCTGAAGCTGCAAAAATGGGCGGTCATGTAAAGAAGGGCGAGAAGGGAACTCAGATCATTTCATGGGCAAAGATTGAAAAAACGATTGATATTGAGACAGAAGACGAAGACGGAAACACTGTCACAAAGACAGTCAAAAAAATGATCTTAATGCCTAAGTATTATACTGTCTTTGAGATTGACCAGTGCGAAGGCCTTGAACGCAAAGTTACAGAAGAGCCGAAGAAATACGGCAACACCCCAATAGAAGCAGCCGAGAATATTATCACGGATTATGTGACCCGTTCCGGCATTAAGTTCACCCAGAGCGGCGGCAACAATGCTTTTTATAGTCCTTTATGGGATTCCGTAACAGTTCCGGAGATCAGCCGTTTTGAGAAAGTAGAAGAGTATTACAGCACGTCATTCCACGAACTCACACATAGCACCGGGCACAAATCCAGATTGAACAGATTTTCCGGCGAAGATGAAAATGCAGCTTTTGGCAGTGAGTCCTATAGCAAGGAAGAGCTTGTGGCAGAGATCGGAGCTGCAACCCTTTGCAATATCTCAGGCATTGAAACAGAATCCAGTTTTCGCAATTCGGCAGCTTATGTCCAGGGCTGGCTTAAAGCTCTGAAAGATGATAAGAAATTTATTATCAGTGCTTCAGCCAAAGCAGACAAAGCAGTCAACCTGATCCTTGGTATTGCCTAATGAATATCGGACTTTTAGCTTTTGGTTTTGCGTTTGTGTTTGGTGCCGTTGCTCTGATCGGCGGCACCGAATCAAACGAAAAGAAACCGGAAAAGACAGTTAACTATAACAATATATACCGGGCTTTGAATCCTGAAGAATTTTGAGGAGGTTTTGAAATGGCTTTTACTATGAAAGTTTCCGAATCGGAAAAGATTATTGATCGTTGGATTGACCAGGCAGCCGAAATCATTGAGACTATGACCGGAACGAGGCCGGACAATGACAGCTTGCTTTATGAGCTTGCAGATTGCGAGTGGATTATATGCGGCGGTTTTTCGGAAGATGAGGAAGAGCTTATAGATATGGCGGCGGCTCTCCGGCAGCTTTCGTATATCGTAGAGCGAACCATTGAAAATATAAGAGCAGAACAGGAGGATTGAGAGGCTTTTGCCTCTCTTTTCTTTTGATTTTTGGTAGTAGTTTTGAAGTAATTTTTCAAATTTGGTAGTAGTTTGGTAGTAATTTTCTTTGTCAAAAGTGAGAAATATTCTCAAAATTGAGAAAATTTATTCAAATCTGACAGGCTTTAAATGTTCTTAAATCTTTGAGAAATGGCAAAAACAGCACTATTTTCAAGCAAAAATATATTAAAAACCCCTAAATCCTCAAAAGTAAGAATTTAGGGGTATTTTATGCGCGAGGCGGGACTTGAACCAACCTCGCACAAATTGTTTTTCCCGTAACCACGGCCTTTTCAGGCACTTGTTTTTCGTTTGGTAGTAGTTTTGTAGTAATCTTTCATCTTTTTAGCGTCTTCTGATATTGCAGTATTTGAGACTTTAATATATATCTTATGCACTACAGGGGAGCCAGGTTTCCAGCCGCCGACTGCACAGATTGTCTCTTCCTGCCATTTCAGATATGCGGCAAGGCTGGCGAATGATCTTCTGAGATCGTGCAGCGTGACAATCGGCAGGCGGTTTTTTGTGCAGATATTTTCTATATGCTCTCTGACTGTTGTTTGCTTTGGTATTACAGCACGGCCTGATTTTGGAATGATCTGGAGCAGCCGTGGAATTATGATAGGCACAACCCTTGTGCTGGTACTGTTTTTGTTAGTCTCTTTATCAATCCACTTGTTATGCTTATCTCTGACAGTAGCACCACGAACTATGATGCCGTCTTTTGTTATGTCCTTTACATCCAGGTGGTACATCTCAGAGGCTCGGAGAGAATGGAGAGCCAGCAATGCAGCCACTTCTGCCGGATCGCCTTCAATGGCTTTTGTAAATACTTTGATTTGCTTATGATCCAGAAAATCTGTTACAGCTTCAGGAACTGCCGGAAGATTGACTTCCGGTATTTTTATATCTGCATAGTTAAGAGATGCCGTCACTAAACCCCATGCGTTTTTGACAGTTTTCGGAGCTTTAAGCTTTGATTCCTCGTTGATTAGTTTCTGATAGTCTATCTTGTTTGCAGGCTCTTCCATGCTTGATTTGAACCTATTTCGGAGGATTTGATCGTATCCTCTGATTGTTGCAGGAGATAGAGTTGCAGAATTGCTGTTTATATAGTCTGTAATAACTTCTTTGAGTGTTGGAGCTGCTGGCTCTGTCTCTCCCTGTTTTGCTTCTGTAACTGCTTTTCTGTATTGTGCTTCAGTCTTTCCGGTAATTGTTATGCGCTGCCCGTTGACCATTACTTGCCCGGAGTATCCGACTTTCCGTTTCTTTGGTTTCGGAATTACTATTTCGTCCTTGTCTCTGATCTGCTTTGTGCCGCACCAATTACAGTATATGCTATTCTCCTGGATTGTCCTCTTGCAGCTTTTGCACTTCATTTCTTGTGATCCTTGTCAAATACAGAATACAGAAATTCTTTGAAACCCTGGAAAGAGAAAGCAAATACCATTAGTGAGAAGAAAAAAGCAAAGACGATACTGAAAGTATCACCTAATCCAAAGTAATTTTTCCCTTGCAGATACATATAGCTCCCAACAAAGCAGGAACCGAGCGCAAGCAACGAAAGAGCAACACTTATAACATTTATAATTAATCTTTTGAGCTTGCTCATTATATCACTCTTTTTCCTGCTTGTTTTCTTTGTCAAGCTCATCTGATAGCTTTGCAAGTATTCTCAGTTTTCCTGCTTTGCTTAGTTCTCTGAAAGTTTCAAGTAATAATACTTCATTCTCTCCGATTGCAAATGCTATCGGAGTTTTTTTAATTTCTGCGCTGTATATTTTCTCAGCCTCAGACTGCTCTCCGTGTAGCAAATAGTCTGGTGTTACATCAAGCACTTTCGCAACCTTTGATAGATTTTCTGCGCTTGGCTGCATACGATCCCACTTGCTAATTAAATTGTTTGAAATGCCAGCAAGGCTTTCAAGCTGCCGTAATGACCGGATGTTTTTCGCTTGCATGAGTTCAAGTATTAGTTCTTTCGTATTAGCCATGATTGCACCGTCCTTAATTCTGAAGTAAATTTACTAAAAAAGGTATTGACAACCACAGCCCTATGTGCTATATTACGCATAGAGTTTCGGATTAATACTTCATTTTGAAGTAAACTTACTATTCTGTTACAACCAATTACAATATAGTATAAATACTTCAAATTGTCAAGCATTTATGCGAAATATTTTGAAAAACGGGAGGTGATTACTTGATCTATGAGAACATTTGCCGCATAGCGAAGAAAAAGGGTATGTCCATTCATCAGCTGGAGCAGAAGGCAGGATTAAAAGGGGTAATCGGCAAATGGAAAAATCAGTTTAACCCCAACATAACGAACTTGAACAAGGTAGCTGATGCTCTCGGCGTTTCTGTCGCAACACTGCTGAGAGAAGAGAAGAAGAAAGATGGTGATTAAATGGCAGGCAGGCCGAAAACAAGAGATTCCATTAAAGGTGAGATTCTTGCCGGCATGGTTAGTCAGAATATCACAGCGGAGGAAATGGCTGATGCCTTAAAGATCAGCATAAGCACGTTTTATCGCCTGCTAAAAAAGCACACTGATTCCTGGACGATTGGACAAGTCAGAACAGCCCTTAAATGCTGCGGCCTTGAATTGAATATCTCTGCAAAAGATTAGATACGCCACAAAGCGCATTGGAACTGAACTGTCAGGCAACGGCTTTGAGTAGGAAGGTTTAGGCGTTGAAAACCATAGTTAAGCTGCGGAACAGTCGAGCTTTGTTTCGCTTAGCGTTGGAGTGGTTTTGATCGGAACGGCAATGGCGAGTAGTAGCAATGTAATGTGTAGGAACAGCTACGAACAGTCAGGGAGTAGCCTTGTTGAGCCCAGATAGGTAAAGGCGGTTCATGGTTCGGCAAAGTCTGGCAGAGGAGAAGCAATCATTGCCACGTAACGGCATAGCACAGTCGAGTAACGGCAATGAAAAGCGTAGAGGGGCAAGGGATAAGATTCGGATTGCACAGCGATGTGAAGGATAGGCGCAGAATTGCTGTAATAAGCAAGGGAATCGCACTACTGAGAGCGGAGCTGTTTTGCAACGGCACTGTTTTGTTTTGTACCGGAATTGTACAGAAACGATCAGACAGTTTTGCTTTGCTTTGGAGTAGCATTGCCTCGCAGCGGATGAGCAAGGCGAGTTGTGGCAGAGTAAGGGAAAAGTGGGGCGTGACATGGCTTTGTTATGGCAAGGTGAGGCGTGGATGCGTGAAGCTGAGGAAAAGAGAAGTGATACCTGGCCTCGGCAAATAACAGTGACGCAAAGGAATTGGATGGCAACTATAGGCCTCGAATCGTTTTGCAGTGGAAAAGACAAGCAAATATAGGCGTAAGAAAATCAAAGTATGGTGCTGATTAGGTTTTAATCCCTTTACGCTAAAACTAAATAATTATAAGTCGAAAGGAAAATTTAACATGGCAAAACTAATTGATGTAAAACTCCGGTTCACTACCCCTGTTCTTGGCGGTATGCCTATGAACGAGGATATATACCGTGACTTCATCGCCTCTAAGGCTCCTGAAGATCAGGACACAGAGGACGAAATTGATGCTCTCACAGTAGATGATGAAATCACAAAGGGAAAAACAACATTTCCCCGTGATGAAGAGGGGTATCCTTTTTTGTTCGATTATCATCTGAAAGGCTTTTTCAAGAGTGCCTGCGGTTTTATGAGAGACCTTAAAGGCACAAAGTCCAGCACATTGAAATCCTACAAGAAAAAGATTGATGGTCAGATTTTCGTTTATCCCCGTGAGATTATGTTTGAAAATGTCACTGAGATCAGAGAATGTCAGCGGCCTCTCCGGGCTCAGACTCCTCAAGGAGAGAGAGTAGCTCTTGCAATCTCTGACGAGATTCCGGAAGGTGCAGAGCTTTCTTTCCAGGTCGAGTGCCTGCAGGACGAACACGAAAAGTTAATCCGTGAATGGCTGAGTTACGGAACACGCAACGGACTCTGCCAATGGCGTAACTCTGGAAAGGGGAGATTCGAAATTCTCAAGTATGATGTTTCGGATGAGAAAGGATTCTGGGAGGAAGAATAAAAAAACGCCATGAGGGGAAAAGCCTCATGGCATAAGTCGAAAGGAATTGTGTGTGGAAAGATACACAGCAACCCATGCGCTTATCATACCACATTCCCTATAGGCTGTCAAGAAAGGAGAACATGAATAGCTTTACAAAGAGACTTGAGTTTGACGAAGAAAGGCACAGATACACTATAGACGGGAAAGAGATTCCGTCAGTTACAGAAATAGTATCACCGCTAACTTCTCAGTTGTATTCCGTTGATTCCGGCGTATTGCTTCAGGCCAAGTACAGAGGAACCAAGATTCATGAATTGTGTGCTGACTATGATCTCGGTGCTTTGACTGAGACAACTCCGATTTCTCCGGATGTAGTTCCGTACCTCAAGGCGTGGCAGGATTTCTGTCATGATTACAAGCCTGAGTGGTTACTCATAGAGCAGCCGATGGCCTGCCGTGATTTCGCCGGCACTGTTGATCGTGTAGGAATCATAGACGGAAACAACGTAATCGTTGACATTAAGACTACCAGTTCAATGAGCAGAGCCAGCAAGATTTCTTTATGCTGCCAGCTTGCAGGATACAATCTGCTATGCAATGAGAATACAGACTATAACATTGCTCTCTGGAACTGCATGGGCGTTCAACTCACGAAAGACGGCAGATACCATGTGATATTTGTGAGCAGAACAGAAGGTGCGTATGACTTCACGTCATATGATCTGTTCAACAGACTATTGCAATTAAACAAAACAGTGAAAGGAGACAGAACTATTGTCACAGAATGAATTGATGGTTGTGCAGACTGAGGCATTGCCAGCAATAGCAGCAAGAAGAGGAAGTGCTTATATCGTCACTTCACCATTGACAGGCCAGGAAGCAAAGCTGAGCCGTAATGTTGACTTCGGTGTAACCGTTGGGAAGAAGCCTTCTCTGTTCAAGAGCGGTGCCGAAAAGATAATCATGGCTTACCAGCTAATGTGCCGGTACAGTATTGAATCCAAGATAGAGCAGATTGATGCTAAAGGTAATGGATTTTTCTACTACTCGGTCAAATGCTCACTGTACAAAGGATTCACTCTCGCTGACGGATCATATCAGGAAGTGGAATACTCAAACGGATATGGTTCTTCAAACACAAACGAATCAAGGAACGGCACGGCTTCAGCTTTCAATGCTGCTAACGCTACTCTGAAAATGGCGCAGAAACGTGCAATGGTGGCGGCTTCTCTTGCGGTATCCGGCTTATCCTCTATGTTCACTATGGATATTGAGGATGAATCAAACGTAACGATGAAAGATATGATTGAGCAGCAGCCAAGTGACGTTATAAACAGCCAGCAGAGAAAACGCATGATTAACGTAGCTGCAAATGCAGGAATGTCTTCACAGCAATTCGGCAAATGGCTGTCAGCAGAAGGTTATCCGAAAACATCTCAAATCAATGTGCAGCAGTTTGATGAGATCGTTGAGCGGTTACAGAAAATGACTATGGAGGAAGAGTAAATGGCAACAGAGAAATTTCATTTCAAACAGGGCGATGTTGTTCAAATTGACAGCACACGCATTGGCAACGGTCAGTATGGTGACTGGCAGTATATAAAGATCAAATCCCCGGATAACAAAACCAATTCTCAGATTTTCCTGAAAGAAATCGTTGAGAATCTTCATGATGGTGATTATGTCCGGTTCGATGAGATTGATGTTTACCCCAGACGTGCAAAAGTTGAGAACACCCGTGGGGAGCTGGCCTGGACAACGATATTCAAGGTTGATGTAAAGGTTTCCCTGGTAGAAGATGCCGGAGGTTTCACTACAGAATTTTCAGATGTAGCAGACGGAGAATTACCGTTCTAAGGAGAGATCATGGCAGAACGCAGAATGTTCACGAAGAAAGTAACTGACGATGATAATTTCATGTCATTAAGTTCTTCTGCACAAGCATTATATCTGCATTTATCTATGGCAGCAGATGATGACGGATTCTGCAATCAGGTATCTGCGTCCATGTTCAAGGCTCATGCAAGCGTACAGGATTTGCAGGCTCTTCTTGAGAAACGATACATCTATCAGTTTGAAAACGGAGTTATTGTCATTAAACATTGGAGAATGGCAAACGCTCTCAGAAAGGACAGATATACACCTACTGCGTTCAAGGAAGAGCTTGCAAAACTGGAGCTAAAAGACAACGGTGCATACACTTGGTTGCCAGATGGTTGCCAGATGGTTGCCGAACGGTTGCCACAGGATAGATTAGGTAAGAATAGATTAGATAAGAATAATAATAACCCCCTACCCCCTAAAGGGGGAAGGAAAGAATTTATTCCACCTACTTTAGAAGAGATAGAACACTATTGCAAAGATAGAAATAGCAGTGTTGATCCTAAAACATTCTATGATTACTTCTCAGCCGGAAATTGGCATGACAGCAAAGGAAACCCAGTAAAGAACTGGAAACAGAAAATCATAACCTGGGAGAAAGGAGCTGCGAATGGAAGAACTCAATCCGTATCTGATAAGAATAAGACAGATAATAGAGAA
>Ga0310690_10007450_pt1 | contig 14090 bp, 11 predicted proteins | sample AusTroGonzalo_MG_2_FD_207661 | JGI IMG/M metagenome (GOLD analysis project Ga0310690, IMG submission 207661) | Bovine rumen microbial communities from tropical cattle in Woodstock, Queensland, Australia - Gonzalo_04 (v2) (version 2) | ecosystem: Host-associated > Mammals > Digestive system >...
CACCGTGCCGTTGTCGGGTATCACCTTGATACGGTAGAGCAAAAAGCCGATGGCGATAAAGGCGAACAGCACCAGCATTTGTGTTAAAATCGGAATAAAAACGTCCATTTTCTCACCCCGTTGCGGTCGATGTTATGATTGTACCATGCCAAAGCGGCGATAGAACGATACGGGATAGCCGCTCCACCCGTGGCAAAGACTGCCGGCCTCGTCAAAGTCGATCCAACCGCGGTCCGTCTCCCACGCAGAGGTGGCGCCGGCCGCCAGCATGGCCCCGAAATCGGCGCGGATGCCGGTTAGCACCGCGTCGCGATAGCCCGCGTCGACCGCGAGCATGGCCTCGTACTTGAAGCGGCGGCTCGACAACGCGCAGGCGATCAGCTCGCCCTTTGCCAGTTTTTCGGCGAGGAGCGAGGCCGTCTGCCTGTCCGCAATACCCGCGAGTATGGCATACGCGGCCGCCAGTTCGGTGGCGCCCGTGCCGTCTTCAAACATCGTATAGGTTTTCAGCGCGTCGCTCCAAAAGCGCTCGCGCGTGGCCGCACGCAAGGCGTCAGCTTCGCCGGAGAAGGAAAAAACACGCCCCGTTGCGGCACATATCCGCTCATAGGCCGTCAGCGCCAGCACCGTCATAGCGTTTAAGATCAAGTCGGGCCGTCCCGCATACGCGCGGCTCCCGTCGCTGTAGGGCGACCAGTCGTAAAAGTTCCAATGGCAGTCGGCGGCAAAGGCGCACAGCACGCCGTCTTTCTTTTGTGCCAACACGAAACGCAGGATCGCCTCGACCTTGCCGCCGATCTCGTCGGCGAGCGTCGCGTCGACGGTCTGTTCGATATATTCGCAGAACGCCAGCACGAAATGGAGCGAGAAAGAGGGGATCGTCAGATCGTTGCCGCAGGGCGCGCAGATGGAGAGCAGATCGTCTTCGCGCGTATCGGCGGCGAACAGTTTGAGGTTGGCGCGCACGTAAGCGGCGTTGCCGCCCTCAAACGCGTCGTAGCCCGCCGTCATCTGATTGCGGGAATCGAACCCGTACAGGTTCTGCTCGCGCCATGGGCAATCGACGTAGTGTTCCATCATGCAGAGTTCGAGCGTGCGCAGAGAGAGATCGTATATGGCCTGATCGGTCGGATCCTGTAATTTTGCGAGCCGTGCCGCGGCGGGGTAGACCTGCGGCAGAACGCCCGCGTATTCAAGCGTAAAGGGCGCTTCGCCGTCGATCTCAAGATAGCGAAGTCCCAGACGCAGCATATAGTTGACAAAGTCGTTTTTACCCGCGCTCGCGCGATACGTCAGCGTAAAGTTGCGCCCGCCGACCGCGCGCAGCACGCGCCCGTCCTTGCAGAGATGTTCGCCCCACGCGACGGTGAGCGTCTGTTCGGTCGGGGAGGTGCAGATTACGGCAAAGCACCCCACCGTTTCACGGCCGAGAGCAATGAGATAATGTCGGCCGTCGCCTTTATTTTCAACGGTGACAGGCGCGGGCGGGAGCATAACGGGCCGCTCGATGGGCCGCGGGAAAAAAGAACAGAGCTTTTCCACTACCGTAGCAGAGGTAAATCCGTCGGAGCCGGATATTTTCCAGCCGTCCTCGCGAGTGCTGTCATAGCAAAAAGTCAAGCCGAGCTGTGAGGTGATATACTGCCGCCGCCTCCCAATATAGGCGCGGCTGAAGCGCGCGGGCGTGTCCGCGCCGGAGGCGGCGATGACGCGCCCCTCGCTCTCCACTTCGAAAATGAGGCCGGCGCGGGCGGGGCGATAGCGTTGGCTCGGCGCGCCGAAGTGCCACACGAGAAACGCCAGACGGTCGCGGCCTGTCAGATACGGGGTCAGATCGATTTCATCGTAAATCTTGTAATGTTCAAAATCGCCGTATTGATTGGAGGCGACATAGCGCCCGTTTATATACAGCGTATAGTCGCCGTCAACGGAAAGGCGGCAAACGGTATGCGTTTTCGACCGGATATCCGCATAAAACTCGCCGTATGTATCGTCCTCCGAGGCGGCCGACGGCCAGATCCATCGGGCTCTTTCAAAAACCGCCATGATTGACCTCAATCGGCGACCATGCGGTTGACGCGGTCGCGCAGCGCGAGGATGTAGTTCTCGTTTTTGGGGTAATCGTTCAGTTCGAGCCGATAGTCGCGGTCGATCTCGGCCAGCACTTTTTCGCGGCCGAATTTGCGCTCGGCTAAACGCAGGGCGCGCTCGTCGAGCAGCGCCTGCACGAATTGGATGTGCCGCAGAGAGAGCAGGGGTTTGCCGTCCTGCCCCGGGTAAACGGCAAAAGGATCGCCCGCCGGGGTAAAGTAGTCGCCGTCGTTGATGACGAAGGGATTGATCTCGTCCAGCGAATAGCGGCTGTACCAGAAGTTGTAGCCCCACTGCAAAAAGCCGGCGGCCTCCGCTTTATAGAGCTGTGCGCCGAGTATGCGGGTGCGGTAGCCCGGCATGGCGTAAAAACGGTTGGAGACCAGTTTGTTTTGCCCGCAGCAGTAGTAGAGCCACAGGCCCGGCACCTTGTTTTTGATAAATTCGTCGGCGTGGTTGGTGGCGGCCACGGGGTTTTTGACCACGCCCGAGGTGTAGAACTCGTAGTTGGAGAGCGCGTCGCGCACGGGATGGTCGGAGATCAGATCGATGATGCCGCCTTTGGCGGCTTTGTATTTTTCGAGATATGCGGGGCTCGGCTCATCCGAAATGTGGAAAAAGTAGTGCCCTGCATAGCCGTATTCGTCGAGTTTTTCTTTCAATTGGGGTATGAACGTGCGCAGAAACGCCACATATTCCGGCCCCGAAGAGTCGGTCTCCCACCCGAACAGACGGCGGTATTTGCCATCGACGGTGGCCATGATCTTGGGGGCGTGTTCGGCGCCCCATTGGGTAAAGAAGTGAGAGATCTCCAGTTCTTTCACACCTGCGCGGCGGCAGATCTCGCAAAACCGTTTCAGCTTTTCAAAGCCGAAGGTATAAACACCGTTCTCGCGCGTCACGTCGATCAGCTGCACCGTGGGGCGTTCGCCGCCTACGGCCGTGTCGAGCGGTGGGGTAAAGACGGGCGTGAGGATGCAGTTGATGCCCGTATCGACGGCGGTTTTGATATAGTCTTCCATCAAGCGCCAGTGCCGCGCGGAAAAGACTTTGGTGCGGTAGTAGGTCGCAAGGCAATCGCCGTGAAACCACTCGGTTACCGTCAGTTCCTGTTCCGGCAGAACGGCGTTCAGCACTTCCAGCGTGAGCGTCGCTTTGGCTGCGATCTTGCCCGCGTCGTCGGTCAAAGCGACCGTGACGGGGTAGGCGCCGGGCGTCATATCTTTCGGTACGCGCACCTCAAACAAAAGCTGCTGCAAAAGGCCGCCTTGTACCATCACCACGCGGGCGGGGACGAGCAGATCTGGCAAAAGGCCCGGGCCCTTCAGCAGATAGTCGTCGTCTGTGCTGTCCGGGTAAAAGGGCAGACGCACGGGCACGTGCTCGACCCGATAGACGTTGACGTATTTTTTGAGCGCAGACCGCACCCGCACGTGCAGACGCAGGCCGCTGTGTCCTACGGGAGCGGTGTAAAGGCCGCAAAAGTAAAAGCGGTCGCCGCAAAGGGCCGTGGAAGCGGTGCAGGCGGCAAACGATCCAATCTCGTCCTGCAGCAGAGCTTTGGTCATGCCGGAAGTCAGACGCAGCGTAACAGACATAAGGCGTACCCCCTTTTTTGATCCACCCCCATTTTAGCACAGCGCCCGACAAAAGTAAAGCGCCGCAAGCAAAGAATAATATCAAAATCTTTCGCAAATGCGCATAAAAAAAGAGGGCATTAGCCCTCTTTGATCGGCTCGGTCAAAAGGCCGTAACTTTTGGCGTATTGCTCGGCATAAGAGCCGGATTCGCACAGCACGGTGACGTGTGGGCACTCGTCGAAAACGGCGTAGCCCATGCGCGTGACGCCGACGGGCAGGGAAACGTAAAGCAGTTTTGCGCACCCGTAAAAGGCAAACCAATCGATTTCCGTCACGCTGTCCGGCAGTTCGACCACGGTGACGTCCGTCCCTTCAAAGGCGCGTTGGCCGATCTTGACGACGGGATAACCGTCGAGCATGTCGGGCACCTGCACAAAGGCGGTGTCGCCGCGGTAGCCGGTGAGGGTGGCCGCGTCGTTCTCCACCCGATATGTAAAAGTCATGCCAAAAGAGGCCGTGCCGTCAGCCGGATAGACGGTCGGGGCCGTATCGTTCTGTCCGACGCCGCGCAGGCGTTTCAGCTCCGTTTCCAACTCCGCCACCCGCGCCCGATAAGCCTCGATGCTCTCCGCCTGCACCGCCTGTATCATCCCGGCCGCGTCGGTCTCGGCGAGCGTCTCCGCGGCGGCCGCGCGCTCGCATCCGCCGAACGCCAGCGTCACCAAAAGGAGCGCCGCGGGCGCCATGATTTTAAACTTCTTCATTGTTTCACCTCCGTTTCGGTGATGACAGTATAGCAGAGAAAGACCGCAAAACAGGGCGAAACGGGGCGGCGGAAAGAAAAAAGTTTTTGCGCGCCAAAACCCTTGACAAAGCGACCGCGGCCCGCTATAATGTTGTGTATCGGGCCATTAGCTCAGTTGGTCAGAGCCACCGGCTCATAACCGGTCGGTCCAAGGTTCGAGCCCTTGATGGCCCACCAAAAACTCCCCGCCGCAAGGTGGGGTTTTTTGATGGGGTTTCAAGTAGGCGAGAACCTTTTCAAATCGCCGGTGAAGAGAAAAACTTTGCGATGTTGAAAGCGATTTGACCTGCCGCCTTGCGGCAGAGACGAGCACCTTGATGGCCCACCAAAAACTCCCCGCCGCAAGGTGGGGTTTTTGTTATGTCTCAAACTCTACCGGCTGTTTTCAGCATCAAACGGTTTTGATTTGCTTTTTGAAAAGCACGGGTTGCATTTTGCGTACCATTATGGTAAAATAGTAATATAACATAAAAGGCAAATATTGCCCCCACTTTACGGAGGAACAACATGAAAAACAGATTTTTGATTTCCATACTCTCGCTGTGCCTGCTCGTTGCGGTCATGTTCACGGGCGTCGGATGCTCCAAAAACAAGGGAGACGCGCCGGCGTCGGAGCAACCCGCCGGAGAGCAGGTCTCTTTTAACACCGAGGACTACATCACCTCGCCCTCACAGATCAAAAGCATTCATACCGACGCGCAGCTTGCTTTCATCAACGGCGAGATATCGAGCCTGCCGAGCGACGACGTCAACGGCAAATCGGAGCAGAGCCACCCCGCCGCCGTCCGCCTCGACTGGGACTATATCAGCGGCGCTTCGGAATACACCGTCACCATCAGCGAACACCCCGATTTTTCGGATTCGTGGACGGTCAACACCATCAAGCCCTACTATAATCTTACAAACTGCAAAATCAGAACCGCCTATTGGTATAAAGTCAAAGCGGACAACGGCACGGAGACCGCCGCGATGTGTTTTATGACGGAAGCGGCCACGCCCCGCAACCTCAACTGCGACGGCATCACAAACATGCGCGATCTCGGCGGCTATGTGACGGCCGATAACAAAATCGTCAAGCAGGACATGATCTTTCGAACGGGACGGCTCAACAAGAACAGTTCGACCGCGGTGACGGCCGAGATCACGGCCAAAGGCAAAAAATTCATGCTCGAAACGCTGGGCGTCAAGACCGAGATCGATCTGCGCCAGGAGAAAGACGTCGGTTGTCTCAGCACGCTCGGCGAGGGGACCGAACGCAGCGTGCTCGGCAAAACCGTGAAATATTACAACTGCGCCATGGAATATGATCCCAGCGCCTATCAGGAAGCCAATTACGCCTCGGTCAAACAGGTGTTCGCCCTGCTCGCGGACGAGGCGAGTTATCCGCTGTTCTTCCATTGCAGCATCGGCACCGACCGAACGGGTTTTATCGCTTACCTAATCGGCGGCGTGCTCGGCGTGGATAAAGAATCGCTGCAGCGCGATTATCTTTTCTCCAATTTCGGCAATATCGGCGGCTCGCGCAGTCTGACGACAAGCAGTTTCACACGCTACGTTGACGCCATCGACAACACCGCGGGCGCGACGTTCGCCGAAAAGGTCGAGAACTTTTTGGTGCGCACCATCGGCGTCAAAAAAGCGAATATCGAAAAATTGAGAACGATTATGTTAGAGGATGCTGTTTATGAGGCGGGTGTGGTCGTAAAAGCGCCCACGGCGACAGAAACCGGCCTGATGCGCTACCGTTGCACGAGCGACCCCATGAAAACGTATTTCGCCATTATGCCCGCCACGGGTATCGAGGCAGACCCCGTCGATAACGTCTCTTACGTCGGCGATCCCGCCGATCTGCAAATGGTCGGCATAGTGGCGCTGCCTATCTCGAAACACGACCTGTTCTGCGTGCCGCGCCGCGCCGCATAAGGAGCCGATATGACGTTTTTCAGAATAATATCCCGCGCCGTTCTGTGCGTCGGCCTTTCGCTGTTGCTGATGCTGGGCACAGCCGCATGCGCGGGCAAACAAACAGCAGTGACAGAGGGAGAAAACGAGACCATGAACGAGACACCCGCCGACAACAACGAAAACGCCACGGTCTTTTCGGGCGAGCGCAGCGTGATCGACATTTATCTGATCGCGGGGCAATCCAACGCCGTGGGATGCACCAAGATCACGGATCGGACTGCGGCCTACGCCTTTGCGCCCGAACTGCAAAACGGCTTTTCGAACGTGCTTATCTCGGGTCGGGCTCGTTGGGACTCGAGAGAAGGGTATTCGACCCGCGACGACGCGTGGCAGCCCGTCACCCTGGGACTCGGCGTGTCGGACGGCACTTATATGGGGCCGGAGGCGGGCATGGCAAAAGCCCTCGATCTATAACGAAGAGAGCGGCAAGACCGCGGGGCTTATCAAATTCGGCCACGGCGGTACCAGCCTTTTGACCGAAGTGACTGACGCCACCACGGGCAGCAACCGCTACGGCACGTGGGTCTGTCCCTCGTATGCAAGACAACTCGGCATCAACACCTATCAGTACAAAAACGGCAAGACGGGTGCGCTTTACCGTGAGTTTTTGGATCTGACAAGGGAACAGCTGACGGCGCTTGCCGACAAGGGTTATACCAACGTTAACATCAAGGGGCTTTATTGGATGCAGGGCGAAAACGACCGCAACCGCCCCGACGATTATGCCGAAGCGTTTGTTATGTTTGCCGCCGATCTGCGCCGCGACCTTGCCGAGATCGTGCGGGAACTGACGGGCGGCGACGACCGCGGCGCCGCCGATATGCCGATCTTTGTCGGCACCGTTTCGTACACGCAGAATCTGGATCACGCGAGCGCGGAGAGCAAAAATCAGGCTTTTGTCGCCATGCAAAAAACGCTGCCGCAGACGGTGAACAACTGCTATGTGGTCGATAACTCCGGCTTTGTCATTTCCCGTTACGACGCAGAACGCAATACGGCGGACGCGACAGGCCTCGGCTCCGATCAATGGCATTGGAACCAGCAGGATCATCTGACCATCGGTCAGAACGTAGGCCGTGCGATGCTGCGCCAACAAGGCGTGATCGAATAAAGGACAAACACATCAAAAAGGAGGCGCCAATGTCTTATCCCATTACATTGACCGCCCATCGCGGCTACCGTCAGAAATTTCCCGAAAACACCATGATCGCCTTTCGCGAGGCGCTGAAACTTGACGTTGACAGCATTGAAACGGACGTACACATGACGGCCGACCGGCAGATGGTCATTATGCACGACGCGAGCCTGGATCGCACCACCGACAAAAAGGGGCGTGTCTGCCGCCTGACGCTCGACGAGGTGCGAGAGGCCGATGCGGGCGTGCGATTTGACGAACAGTTTCGCGGCGAGCGGGTGCCGACCCTCGACGAGTTTCTCGCGCTCATGGCGACGCGCCCCGACGTGCGCGTGCTGCTGGAACTCAAAGATTACCCCGAAGAGTACGGCGACTTTGCCTACACATCCTGCGAAAAAGCCCTCGCACTATGTCGCAAATACGGCATCTGGGGCCGCGAACGCCTGACCGTTATCACGTTCTCGACGGCGCTGATGGCGTGGATCCGCCACCGCCACGCGGGCGAGGATATCGTGCTGCACGGCTTTTATCCAAAACGCTGCATGCGCGGCAGCGACAAAGACGAGCCGTATAAATATATGGACGAGGTCTGCGTGTTCGCGGGCCGCACCGACGCCATGGGCCTGCCCCTGCCGGAGCAAAGCCCCGTCGAGGAGCCGGTAGTCTTTGCCGATTTCGCCGCCATGGGCCTGCGCACTTGCGTCTATATGGCGTACAACGTGAACGAAGCGGACTATCAACTGGCATTGGAACGCGGCGCCACGGGCTTTACCTGCGACGACGCTTATACCTGCGGCAAGATACTGGATAAACTCGGCGCAAGAAAACTGAAATGAGTATAAGACAAAGCGGCAAGCTCCGGTTTGCCGCTTTTCTTTTTGCTTTTCAGGCAGAAAACTGATAAATATTCACAAAAAACTGCATAAAATCACTCTCTATACATAAAATGTGTTAAATATTCGTTAAAAATGAATATTTTTTCATTTTGCTCTTGACAAACCTTTCCTATATCGTTATAATGGCATCATACAACTTCGGGCAAGGAGAAAAGGCATGAAAGTTTTTATTGACGGCGCCGCCGGTACAACGGGCCTGCGCCTTCGCCGACGACTGATTGAGCGGCCCGATGTGACGCTGCTGACGTTGCCGGACGAGGTGCGAAAAGACCCCGCGGCACGCGCTTCGCGCATGAACGACGCCGACGTGGTCTTCCTTTGCCTGCCCGATGCGGCGGCCATAGAAGCGGTCGATCTGGTAGAGAACCCCGATACCGTGGTCATCGACACATCCACGGCGCACCGCGTGGCTCCCGGTTGGACTTACGGCTTTGCGGAACTGCCCGGCGCACGCGAAAAATTGCGGCATGCCAAGCGCATCGCCAACCCCGGCTGCCACGCAAGCGGCTTTGTGGCGTTGGTCGCTCCGCTGACGGCGGAGGGCGCGCTGCCGAAAGACGCCTGCCTTTCCTGCTTTTCACTGACGGGCTACACGGGCGGCGGCAACAAGATGATCGCGGCCTACGAAAGCGCGGGACGCGACCCCCTGCTTGACGCGCCGCGGCAATACGGACTTTCGCAGGAGCACAAGCATCTGCCGGAGATGAAGACCTATGCGGATCTTTTCAACGCGCCGGTGTTCTGCCCGGTAGTGGCCGATTTTCCGGTCGGCATGGAGGTCACGGTGCCGCTGTTCGGCAGTCAACTGCGATACGGCATCAGGGACGTCAAGGAGATCTACCGAGATTATTATAGGGAGGGGCTTATCCGCTGCGTCGAACAGGCGGACGAAGAGGGCTTTCTCTCAGCCGCGGCTATGGCGGGTCGTGACGATATGCAGATCACGGTGGCGGGCAACGGCGAGCGCATGCTGCTCATCGCCCGTTTCGATAACCTCGGCAAAGGCGCGTCGGGCGCCGCCATTCAGAATATGAACCTCGCCTGCGGGCTTGACGAGACCGCGGGATTGATCGTTTGAGCAGAGAAAGGAACAGACGACATGATCAAACAGATTGAGGGCGGCGTGTGTGCCGCCAAAGGATTTTCAGCTTCGGGCGTGCATTGCGGCATTCGCAAGAATCGCACCAAAAAAGACCTTTCGCTCATCTTCAGCGAAGTGCCCGCCGCGGCCGCGGCCGTCTATACGACGAATTTGGTCAAGGGCGCGCCGCTGATCGTGACAAAAGAACATATCAAAAACGGGCAGGCGCAGGCCATGATCTGCAACAGCGGCAACGCCAACACCTGCAACGAAAACGGCATTGAGATCGCCGAAGCCATGTGCGCGGCGCTGGGGCAGACGCTCGGCATCGCGCCACAGGACGTGATCGTGGCCTCGACCGGCGTCATCGGTCAGCCGCTCCCATTGGGGCCCATCGTCGCGGGCATCGGGCCGCTTGTGAAAGGGCTTTCACCCGCGGGTCACACCGACGCGGCGGAGGGCATTATGACCACCGACACCGTCCTCAAAGAGGTGGCCGTGGAGTTCACCGCGGGCGGCAAGACCTGTCACCTCGGCGGCATGGCGAAGGGCAGCGGTATGATCCATCCCAACATGGCGACTATGCTGGTGTTTATCACCACCGACACTGCTATCTCGTCCGCCATGCTGCAAAAGGCGCTTTCAACCGACGTGCGCGCCACCTTCAACATGGTCAGCATCGACGGTGACACCTCGACCAACGATATGGTTTCCATTCTGGCCAACGGCATGGCCGGCAACACCCCGATCACGGCCGATGGCGACGATTTCAACGCCTTTATGCAAGCCCTGAATACCGTCACGGTGGCGCTGTGCCGCCTGCTGGCGGGCGACGGCGAGGGCGCGACCAAACTGCTGGAATGCCAAGTGACGGGCGCCGCCGATCTCGACACCGCCAAAACGGTGGCCAAGAGTGTAATCTGCTCGAGTCTGCTCAAAGCCGCCATGTTCGGCGCGGACGCCAACTGGGGCCGCGTGTTGTGCGCCATCGGGTACAGCGGCGCGGACGTTGACGTGCATCGCGTGGACGTTGCTTTCAAGAGCGCGGCCGGCACGGTCGAAGTGTGCCGGGGCGGCAACGGGGTCGATTTTTCGGAGGAGATCGCCAAAAAAGTCCTCTCCGAAAAGGAGATCGTCATCGCGGTCGAACTCAACAGCGGTAAAGCCGTCTCCACGGCCTGGGGCTGTGATCTCACTTACGATTACGTAAAGATCAACGGGGACTACCGCACATAACAGAGAACGGAGAACACCATGCAAAACGCATTTACGAACGCAGAACGGGCCGAGGTATTGACCCAGGCGCTGCCGAACATACGCAAATACAACGGCAAGATCGTCGTGGTCAAATACGGCGGCAACGCCATGGTCAACGAGACGCTGAAACAGCAGGTGATGGAGGATATCGTCCTCCTGCGTCTGATCGGCGTGCGCGTCGTGCTGGTGCACGGCGGCGGCCCCGAGATCAGCGACCTGATGGATAAACTCGGCAAAAAGCCGACCTTTGTCGACGGCCTGCGCGTCACCGACGCCGAGACCGTTGAGATTGCGCAGATGGTGCTGGCGGGCAAGGTCAACAAGACGCTCGTCGGTCTGCTCGAAATGAAAGGCGGCCGCGCCATCGGTCTTTCCGGCATCGACGGGCATCTGATCGAGGCCAAGCAGAAAGACGAGCGCCTCGGCTACGTGGGCGAGATCACCGGCATCAACATCGCGCCCGTCACCGACCTGATGGAGAAGGGATATATTCCCGTTATCTCCACGCTCGGCTGCGACAAGGAAGGGAACACCTACAATATCAACGGCGATACGGCAGCGGCCCACATCGCGGGCGCGCTCGGCGCGGAACGTCTTATCATGATGACCGACATCGCGGGCATCCTGCGCGATAAAGACGACCCGACTACCCTCATTCCCGAGCTGACCATCGGCGAGACGGATGAACTGTTCAAGTCCGGCGTGATCTCCGGCGGCATGATTCCCAAAGTCAACTGCTGCGTCGAGGCCATTCACGGCGGCGTGGAGCGCGTCATTATCATGGATGGGCGCGTGCCACACTCGATCTTAATGGAACTGTTGACCGACGAGGGCGCCGGCACCATGGTGCGGGCATAAAAGGAGGACGACATGAGTGAGATAATGGAACGTGACGCGGCGTTTGTCGCGGGTACGTATGCACGGTTTCCGGTCGAGATCGTCTCGGGGCACGGCTCCGTGGCCGTCGACAGCGCCGGAAAAGAATATATCGATCTCGGCTCCGGCATCGGCGTGACCGCTTTCGGTTACAGCGACAGCGCGTGGGTCGGCGCCGTCACGGCGCAGCTGGGGCAGGTGCAGCACGCCTCTAACCTCTACTACACAGAACCCTGCGGCAAACTGGCCGAGACATTATGTGCCAGAACGGGGCTGAAAAAAGTGTTTTTTTCCAACTCGGGCGCCGAGGCCAACGAATGCGCCGTCAAGGTCGCGCGCAAGTACGCGGCGGATAAATACGGCCCCTCGCGGCACGTGATCGTGACGCTTGAGAACAGTTTTCACGGCAGAACATTGACCACGTTGGCGGCCACGGGGCAGGAAAAGTTCCACAAACTGTTTCAGCCGCTGACGCCCGGCTTCGTCCATACCCCGCCCAATGACTTCGACGCGCTCGAAGGCCTTTGCGAGGTGGTGCACCCCGCCGCCGTGATGATCGAATGTATCCAGGGCGAGGGCGGCGTGCTGCCGCTGGCCCCCGATTTCGTCAAGTCGCTCGCAGACTACTGCCGTCAGCGCGACGTGCTGCTCATCGTGGACGAGGTGCAGACCGGCAACGGCCGCACCGGCACGCTTTACGCCTATCAGCAGTACGGCGTCATGCCCGACGTCGTGACCACCGCCAAAGGCCTTGGCGGGGGATTGCCCATCGGTGCGACGATGCTCGGCGAAAAAGTGGCCGATGTGCTCGGCAAGGGCGATCACGGCTCCACGTTCGGCGGCAATCCCGTGGCCTGCGCCGGCGCGCTCAACATCCTCTCCCGTATCGACGACGATCTGCTCGCCGCCGTGCGCGAAAAAAGCAAAACGGTGTTTTCGATGCTCGAGGGCGCAAAAGGTGTGACCTCGATCGACGGCATGGGTCTGATGATCGGCGTCAAGACCGTCGCGCCCGCGTCTGAGATCATTTCGGAGTGCCTCGAGCGCGGCGTTCTGCTGCTCTCGGCCAAAGACAAAGTCCGGCTTTTGCCCGCGCTCAATATCCCCCCGGAATTGCTGCAAAAAGCCGTCGGGATCCTGCGCGACGTCTGCGCGGCGCACGCCGGATAAGCGCTTTTACAACTGCAAAAGCGGCAGGTTCACCTGCCGCTTTTTGTGTTGACAAACGCCGGCTGTCGTGATAGAATAAGGGCAAAGAGAGGTGAACGGTATGAAAAAAGAACCGTTTGTGTTGGCGTTTGACCTGGGAACGGGCGGCGTCAAGGCCGTGTTGACGGATACGGCGGGGCGCGTGTTGAAGACCGCGACTGAGAATTATCCGCTTTATACGCCGGGTCCCGACATGGCCGAGCAGGACGCCGAGGACTATTGGCAGGGGTTGCTTGCCGCCACGCGCGCCGTGTTCGCGTCGGGCGAATACGACCCCGCTGGCTGTGTGGGTCTTGCCATCGGCGCCATGTGGCGGGGCATTATCCCCGTGGACGGGGCCGGAAAACCGCTTTGCCGTGGCATGATCTGGCTCGACGCGCGCGCCGGCGCGGAGGCCGAAGAGCTGAACGCCCGCTTCGGAGCCGATCTCTTTTCTTCCATCGCCTACTGGCCGAAGCTGCTGTGGCTTAAAAAACATCATCCCGACGTGGTACAAAAGGCCGATATGATCCTTGAGGCCAACGCCTTTTTGAAACTGCGCCTCACGGGCCGCGCCACCAGCGACGTCAGCAATTGCTTCGTCTCTTCGTTCGACCCCGTCATTGACGACTTTTATCGAAAAGTTTTAGACTACATCGGCATTCCGCGCTCAAAATTCCCGCCGCGTGTGCGGTGCGACGAACAGGTCGGCACGCTCACGTCCGAGGCGGCCACGTTGCTTGGGTTGCCCGTCGGCGTGCCTGTGTTCGGCGGCAGCGGCGATATTCCCGCCATCGCCATCGGCGCGGGCTGCGCGGCGGTCGGCGGCACGCATATCTATCTCGGTTCTTCCGGCTGGGTCGGCTATTGCGTGCCGCACACCTCGGACGAACTGTATATCTCCGGTTTTGACGAGCAGCGTGACGTCGCGCTGTTCGGCTTTCAGTCCATCGGTCTTTCCTACCGCCTCGGCGTCGAGCAGTTGTACGCCGCTGAATTTGCCGAGCGGGGCGAGGCGATCTTTCAAGAGGTCGACCGACAGGTCGGCGAGATCCCGGCAGGCTCCTGCGGCGTGTTTGCCACGCCCTGGTTCTACGGGGAACACGCACCCCTCGCGGGCCCCGACGCGCGCGGCTGCTATCTCAATCTCGGCCCCAATACCGACCGCCGTCACATGATGCGCGCCCTGATGGAGGGTATTTGCTACGGTTTTTCG
>Ga0310690_10007451_pt1 | contig 14089 bp, 13 predicted proteins | sample AusTroGonzalo_MG_2_FD_207661 | JGI IMG/M metagenome (GOLD analysis project Ga0310690, IMG submission 207661) | Bovine rumen microbial communities from tropical cattle in Woodstock, Queensland, Australia - Gonzalo_04 (v2) (version 2) | ecosystem: Host-associated > Mammals > Digestive system >...
AAATGTTATGTGACCTAAATATTGTATATTTGCAGCGAGAAAAATGTTGAACATGGGGGAAATCTATGCACGGCCTGCTGGGTTCAGAAGGCTTTAGATTTCAGGCGGTTACAAGCCTTGTTGTACCCCTTCTTCGCTTCACGTGCGGACGTGGAGGAATGGGCTTTTTTGTGAAAAAATCTTACCATTGAAAAAAAAGTCGTATCTTTGCAATTGCAAAGTAAACAATGGCTTTGCAAAAGTGAAAGGGTGTTCCTCAGCGATTCCCCGTAATGCCAGTGCCGCCGCGGGTTTAGAGGGTGAAATGTCATTGCGGTGATGTGACTGAGGTGGCGGCGCATTGGGGTAAAAAGATGTAAGAGGGAAGAGGGAAAAAGTTCCGCAATGAAAGCAAAGATTCGCTGTATATTGAGAAGTTTTTGTTTTTTTTGCAAAAAAATCTAATTATGGAGAGAAATTTCTTTGCAGAACGTGGGGTTGATTTACGACTCGGGCATCGTGGCCTGCTCGGCAAGGGAGTTCCTGATGAGGTAAGAGGGAAGATGTAAGATGTATAAAAAAATTAAGAACACATCACAAGTGCAATAGAATTGAGAAAAATTCGTTATTTTTGTAAAATATTTAATTTGGCATGGCAAAGACTATACATATACCTAATATGCAGGAAAATAGCCTAACAGATGCGTTCTACCAGCGTCTGATAGATGCGTATGGCTATGTGCCTGAACAGTTGGGACGTGATGTGAGCATTGGTGCTTCGGGCAAAGCTAATATCGCGATTTGGCGAAGCGGAGAAGAAAAAGCCAAAGGCTTTACCCCCAATATTTATGTTCTTGTGACCTGCAGGGCGGAACATATAAGAATTGAAGCCGAAGATTATTTCGGAAAGTTCAAGCAAGCGGCTTTGAACAATATGGCCTTTTATGTTGCGCACAACTTGAAGGAGACCAAAGTGTTCTATATTGACAAAAACGCACGCCCTTTCAAAATAGAACATATTGGCGATTTTCCACATGCCGAAGATATTGTTACTGACGAAGTGCTTGAAAAGTTTGTCAGTAAAATGCGTTCTTATTCCAAGGATAGTTTTCTGAAAACATTGAGCAGGTGTCACAACATCATAAGGAATATGGATAAGCTCTCGCCAGAGGCTGCATTCGATGAGATAAGCAAGGTGCTGTTCATGAAGATGCTTTATGAGCGTGATGCCAAAGACGAATTGGTGTATAGCAAAGAAAAATTCCTGAAGGATGAAAAGGATTATCTTTCAAAACACCCCACCGGAGATTACATTCAGTATCTTTTCAATGAAGTTAAGCTCAATTACAGTGCTGATGGCCTTTTTGACGAGGAAGATAAAATACGTATCCGTAGGGAAAGTTTCCTGATGATATTGGATGAGTTGGGAACGGTAGAGTTGTATGATACCTCAGACGACATAAAGGGGATTGCCTTTGAGTTGTTTTTGGGAAAGACATTCAGAGGTGAACTTGGGCAGTTCTTCACACCTCGAACCATTGTGAACTACATGGTGGATTTGTTGAACATTCGCGAGGGAATGAAGGTGTGTGACCCTTGTTGTGGTAGCGGTGGCTTTTTGATCAAAGCATTCGAACACGTGCAGGCGGCTATTGATAAGGATATTCACTCACAGGTGAATAAGGTGATGGCCAACAAGGATTTGTCGGAGGCCGAGAAGCAGAAAAAGATAGCGCTGTTGCTACAAGAATGTGACAAAACGAAGAAAGGAAGCCGTTATTATAGACTATGCCACGATTATTTTTATGGGGTGGATGCCAATGCTAGAATGGCTCGCACTTCAAAGATGAACATGGTGATGCATGGCGACGGTCATGTGGGTGTTTATTTGCATGATGGTTTGTTGAATGTAGGAGGTGTGTTTGAGGGACGCTTTGATGCGATACTTATCAATCCGCCATTTGGTGCCCATATTGAGAAAACCATGCGGATTACAGAGTCGGATGTTCCAACCGATAAAGAAAGATCCCAGTATGAAGAGCAATTTGGTCCGGAATATATAGAGAAGGTGTATGAGCCATTGAAGGTTTATGCTGCCACACGTTATAAAGACGGTACAGTAGGGAAAAAACTAAGAGAACTCTACAAGATCACTAACAGCAGCACGGAAATCCTGTTCATTGAAAGGTGCATAAACCTATTAAAGCCTGGAGCAGTGGCAGGTCTCGTGTTGCCGGAGGGCGTTCTTGACAACAGAGCGCTCGAGAAGGTTAGGAATTTTATTGAAAGCAAAGCCCGCATTCTGAATATCACTTCCATCCCGGCAGATGTTTTCTTGTCTTCGGGCGCAAATATCAAGCCCAGTTTACTTTTCATCAAGAAGTATCATGACGATGAGCAGCCTGTTGCTGACTATGAATTGAGTGTGACCCGTGTTAAGGATGCCGGTATATCCTCAACTGGATTGCCTTCGGACAATGCAGAATTGCCTGTGGCAGCGAATGAGGTGCGTGCGTGGATTGAGGGCAACCCTATTGAGAATATGCAATACACCAAGGTTGTAAGGCGGTCTGAACTTACGAATTGGAGTATCCGGCATATTTTTGAGGTTGAGAAAGCTCGGTTTAATCCTCGCTATGAAATAGTCAAACTTGGCGATATCATGACTCAAAGTACTGACACAATAGAAATACAGCCGGAAGTTGAGTACATGCGTCTGACTGTAAAATTGTTCAACAAAGGCATCACGAAGAGAGACACGTTGCCGGGTTCGCAAATTGGCACAAAACGTCAAACCCGAGTACATACAGGACAGTTTGTCATATCGAAAATTGACGGCAAGAGTGCGGCTTTTGGTTTGGTGGATGAGAAATATGATGGAGCAATCGTTACGCCCGATTTTATGGTATTTGATATTAATGAAAACCGTGTAATGCCTGAGTATCTTGAGATGGTACTGCGTAACGAACAAATATTGAATCAGTTCAAGAGCTCAAGCAGTGGCACGACAGGAAGAAGAAGGCTTTCGCAGAATGTTTTTGAAAGCACGGAAATTGCGTTACCGTCATTGGATGAACAGGCACAGCTCTTGGAAGATATTGTAAAAATCAGGAAGCAGCAACAAGAACTTGACAAGTTGCTGCAAGGAACAGAGGAATCGTTTAATAAAAAGGTGTTTGGCTGATTATGAAATTGATATCACTGAAAGTAAATTCAGATTTTCGAAATTTGAAAGGATTGAAGTTGTCGTTGAGTGAACAGAACGACACCTATGTGCTAATTGGGAACAATGGTACTGGCAAGACTAATATTCTTGAGGCCTTGAGTAGCGCTTTTAGTTCTTTGCTTCTTAAAACGCCCTTTGAATTCAGTTTTTCCCTTCGCTATAGAATAGGAGATGATTCATTCAAGGTGGAACACGACATTTCGAACGGCAACACTGAATACAAGAAGAATGGTGTGGTGGTGACAGAGGACGAAATGGAATATCCCAACCGTATTGTTTGCAACTATAGCGGAGAAGATACGCGACTTTGGGATAACTATTATCAAAAGCCATACGATGATTATATCAAGAACATAAAGCAAAGGATATCATACGACACTCTGAAAATGGTTTACGTTGACCGTTCGATGTGGCGGTATGTGCTGTTGAGCATGATAAGTGCCAGAGGTGAAAATCATGCTTTTGACGATTTTCTTACCCAAAAGCTTTATATAAACGTCGATGATCCTGTGAGTGTGGAAATGCACATAGATGAGACGAAACTAAGAAGTTGGCATGACAATCAAGTAAAACTGCTTGTACAAACAGTAGCAGCTCGGCTTAATGAGCTGGGTGGCAATACGTCAACAGATATCACGGTGTTTAACCCTTTTGATGATCAGCCACGAGACTTGTTTAGTAAGTATGTTGGAGCAAACGACCTCATCAGTGATGTAACAATCAAATATCATGACGGAGTGGAAGCCGGATATCTGAGCGAGGGCGAGAAGAAAATGATGGTAATCCTCTTTATACTTGAGGCTCTAGCTGATGAGCGAACATTAGTGCTGATGGACGAACCTGATAGCCATATTCATATTTCCCGCAAGGCCGAGTTGAATGATATGTTTAACAGCATGACAAACCGAAGCAACTTGATAACGTCTCATTCCCCAACATTGACAGCTAAGTTTAAGACTGACAGTATTATCATGCTTGACCGTAAGGCTGACGGAAAAGTTGAGATAATCGACAAGAAAAACGTGGATTTGGTTAGCAAATTGACAGAAGGGATATGGACTGCTCAGCGTCAAAACATATTTCTGGCGTCTCATGACGATATTGTATTGGTCGAAGGTGCATCAGACATAGTCTTTATAAAAGCAGCCCTTGATTATTTCAAGTCGCAGGGCAAATACACTGACTTGTCATTTGAGTTTATTCCATGCGGTGGCGCATCCCACATGAAGGACTTTGCAAATATATTCAAGCCAAAGGACGGACAGATGGTTTTTGGTTTTCTTGATGGTGACAGGGCAGGACGTGAAAGTATGCACAAAGTCATCAAGTGTCCAGATAAGGATGCCACAGAATGGAAGGTCAAGAAATTTGGAAAGGCCAGGAAAAGTGGAGACGTTTGGTTCTCGTTCTATCCTGTATGGAAAGGTAAAAAGAACGCTGACAACTTCAACGTAGAGGACTATTTTACCTGCCAGTTGTTTCGCAAGTATATTTTCTCGTTTAGCTCACTTGATACCATAAAAGGCAAAGATGGTCTGAAATCCAAACTTGAGGACGAGTGCAAGAATGGGAAGATAGCTACCAGATTTTTTGAAAAGTTCAGCACACTGTTTGATCATATCAAACTGATAAAGGATGCGGAAACAAATGGCATGACATTAATTTAGGAAAGAAAACGAATCTTCACAAGCAACGATTTTTTGGTGGTGGCACAAGCCCTTGACGGATTCGCTATGCGATTCAGACGCGAGCAAAGCATTTTAAATGAATACACCGATTTGAGAGATGAGTTTCAAGACATTCAAAGACTACAACTGACCGATGAAGATTTGAGGGCTGCTGTCGATTCGAGAAACTATTATTCGCATATCTTGAAATTGGATAAGAAAGCTGTTCGAAATGTTTTGGATGGCGCAGAACTACTAAGCCTTACAAACAACTTGCGGACATTGTTGGTTTGCTGTGTGCTAAACTTCATGGGACTTGACAATAACAGGATCAACCAATTGCTCAACGGATGCCATTGACGGGTGTTTTCAGCTGCAGAGTATCGCACCTGATTGGAAAGTAGATTCCTCGCCCGCAGATAAACAAAAAGGTTACGAAAAAAGGCAGGATTCCATTCGGAGTCCGGCCTTTTTTGCGCTTTGCGCTCAAAAGATTATTTCACACAGAAAGCACAGAAACCTGATGCGTTTGGAAAGAGAGCTCGCAGCATAAATGCATACGTGTTTGAAGCCTGAGATTCTTGCCGACCTGAGAGCATGCCTTAAGCAGGCCACGAACATCAAGCGCAAGTACCTAAAGTGGTTGTAGGCTCGACAAAACCAAGCATTCGCGATTGATATGGGCTATAAGCCTGCAGATGTAACCTTTTTTGTTAAAAGTGATTTCGCTTGCGATTTATCTTGTGTTTTTGCAATCGAATTACAAAAACAAAGGTTAAAATGATATTAGATGTTATCCTCGACAATATAATCCTCAACTAGGAATGTCCTGCGGAAGCATCCATCGGGCATGTCGATGGGGACTTTGACGCGCTGGTAGAGCATTTCACCTTCAGGATTCCACTTGCGAGTCCACGAGTTGATGTAGGTGACAATGGACTCCTGACCATTAAAAACGATGCGACACTTTTTGTGGCACTCCGGGAGGAAGTAGGACGCCAATTCGTCCCAACCGATGTAGTCGTCGATACAACTCAACGCACTGAAATAAGTGTGTTTCTGAGGCTCTTTCTTGGTGCGGTATGAAATGCTGCCGTCTGGTGCGATTTCAACTGTTATCTGGCTGAATTCTTTGAGTTTATCCACGGTGTTGATATTGTTGTCGGTGATGAAACTAAGGAACAGATCCAGTGGACTATGCGTTTTTTCTATACCCATTGGCAGGTCGAAGAAGAAGGACTGCCAGCGGAGGTGGTCGGCCAACTCGCGACGGATGTCATGTGCCATAAACTCTTTTCTCATATCCGACAAGACCTCTTTGGAATAGCTCATGATGTCTTCGCAGTGTGAGGCTGCATAGGAGTGACGGCCCATTGCATAGTTGCGGGAGAGCCAGATGAGGTCGTTCTCACGATATTTGTCTCTTAGGGCCACGATGTCGGTGATTTTCTTTCGCTTGAGGAAGTCAGCAAATGCCGCGGCAAGGGCATGGAATTCTTCTGTGTCGAATTCGATGTCGCGAAACATCCGGTACCGCTCGGCTTCGCTTTCCCCATTTCGTTTTGGGTACTCTGTGATGCCAATAGCATAGCGGTAAGCCATCCATGAAAGGGCTTCTTTGTACAAAGGGTCGTCTTTTTTGATTCTTTTAGCCATAGTTGTATTGATTTGATTTGACTTTTTATCCATAAGTATGGAAAAAGGGGAAATGTTACAGACAATCAGGTCTTTTTTTTGATATTAGTAACCAAGTGCGGCCTTCCTCAGTGTTCCGTTATTGCGCCTCTTTTCCAGTAGGAGCTCAAATCCATCTTGAATAAACTTCAGTTTCTGCATATCCGGCTTTAGCAGAAAGATGGAATGTCTGGAATAGTAACCCATAATTTATGATGTTCGTTTGTCTTTGTTGTTCCACTTGCTTGTTGATAGCTTCATGCGTAAAAGAAAACCACTCGGACCTTGGCGGGATCGTAGTAGAAATCGACTTCGCTGATGAGGAAGTGGACCTTGAACACTTCGGCCATGACGCTTAGGTAGTCTTCGAGATAATCATCAAAGGTGGCTCTCGGGGAACGGTAATAATCCTCTTCCTCGACCTCGGCCTGTTTGGACGTGTTGGTGGCATTGGCGAGCATCTTGATGATTAGCTGCATGTTGCGGTCGTGGAAGGCATCGGCCAGATGGGAATAGACCTGCTCCTGACATTTGTCGGCAAACGCTTCGAGTTCAGACAGCAGGAAGCATTCGGTACGGACAGGCCAGTCGTAGTGCTCGATATATGCCTTGGTCTCATCGCTCAGCTCGCTTTGGGCTATCGGGTGGCTGATATCGTCGACCGAATACAATGATCCGGTGGAATAGAAGCCGGAGGATGAACGACGCAAGAAGCAATGGTGCTTGGTGAGTTTCAGGTCATCTGCAACCAGGTCGGGCTGGCTGTAATCACTTTCGTTGTATTTGCTCCATAGCGGCAGCAAATGCCATTGGTTGTCCTTGTCGAGGACTTCGATAAAACGGTGTGCATATACGCCCATGGTTTATTCCTTTCTGTTTGATTCGTTCATTATCTTTGTGATTAGCTGTGAATATTCTTGTCCTATCGGCAATTCCATTTCGACATGCAGGGCTCGACGTACACATGATGTAGTTTCCTGGGTTATGGGATTGAATCCTTGCCGTTGTTCATCGTGGAAGTACATGCCAATGCCTCGTTTCTGCCAGAGCGGAAGGTCATTATAGTTAATGCCTCGTTCGAAGAGGATTTCATTTTTCTGACCATTGGTGATGCCGGACATCCGCTTTTGGGCATTAGCTGCAGAGATGCCTTCTTTTCGAAGCGCCCAATAGCAATGGGAGTTCAGAGAGTTGCGATGGGCATCTTCCTGTCGCCATCGGAAATAGTCCACCACGTTGTCTGCAGTTGGGAGAGGAATAAGTCGATTGTCAAATACAGCGTTTCTGCCCGTTTGCATAGAGAATGCCACAGAAGCCTCGGCAGCAAGAATGGAAAGCAGTTTTCGTTCTTTTCGGCCAAAGGTCTCATCTTGCAGGTGGAACAGCAACGAAATCTCGTCACTTTGTGTATAGCCGTAGATGATACGGAAGCCGCAGTCCATCAAGTACTTTGTGGTCTCTATCATGGCATTGCGAAAACGGATGTCGAACGGTTTCTCCAAGTCCCATTCTTTCTTGCTCAACCGTGTGAATCCGTGACCATCAAGCCGTGCCACCACATAAATACCTTCGAGCAGGTTCCTGTCCATCGACTGTTCGAAACGTCGCATCTGTTTGTCAAGGGTATTGAAGTCCATATTTTTGTTTTTTATTCGTTTATCTCACCTCACTTCGATAGTTATTTTGCGCATATTCTGCAAAGGTGTCGCAATCGTACTGCTTGATTTTCTCTGTGGCTGCATTGTAGATGTCTTCCAGCGTCAAGAAGTGCAGATTGGCGAGAGAACCGTCTATTCCAACATCGAAGCGAAGGTCCATCGACAGTGCATTATAGTCGTCGAGTTTGCCATGACTATGACCGTGAAGCATTATTGATCCTCGAGGCTTCTGATTCCATGTCACCATCGGGTAGTGACACATCACCACACCGAGATTCTCCTCCAGGAATGGTGCCACAGATGGTTTGAAACGCATCTCTTTAATCTGATAAACCTCTTTGAAATAGTTCTTGTAAGCCTGAATCGAACCATCGTGATTGCCCTCAATAAGGAACTTATGACCGGGTAGCTTCTCCAACAGATGGCGGGCATTCTCGCTTTTCAGGAATGTGAGGTCGCCTAGAATGTATACTGTATCGCGCTTGTCCACCGTACTTTGCCAGAGGTCAAGCAACCACTCGTCGTGTGCTTTGATATCCACCGTATCCGAGAATGGTCGCTTGGGCGAATGCTTCAGTATGTTTGTATGGCCGAAATGCAAGTCGGCCGTGAAATAGATTTGGTTCATGGTCTATTGTTGTTCTTTAGTTTCGTTGGATTCTAGTTGAACAATATGTTGGGTACTGGAGAGGATGGTCAACGCGTCAAAGGCATGAGCAAAAATGTCGTCGGATTGGCCTTGATAGCGAGGTTGGCTTTTCATGAACTCCTCGGTGGTAGCCCAATGACTGTAGGCGGTATCACCCTCAAGGCCTTCCGGGCCAAGTAGAAAGCCGACTTTGTAGTGTGGATAGATGTAGTCTTTGGCATCCTCGGTGACGATGACCACCATCGCGCCATTGTTGTTGTCGCTATGGCTGAGGACCTGTTGGCAATCTTCCAACTTGTTGAAGTTGTAGATGCTCCAATCGCGTTCGAGATCATCAAGGCCATCGAGTTCCATAGCCTTTGTGCAGAACTGGAAGATGTCTTGCTCCTCCGGCTTGAAGTAGCGGCTGGAAAGGAGATGCAGGAAGGCCATTGGCAGGCGTTTGCGATAGCCCCACTGGAGGTGATAAACTTTGTTGAGGCGAGCTCCGCTGCGGCCCTCGACTTGTAATAAAAGGTTTGTTCGTTGTCCCATAATTATGCTGATTTTGATTTGACTTTTTAGCTTCAAGTAGTGGTGAAAACGGAAATGTTACATGACAATGCGTGTTTTTTACCCGAAATGCTTCCCTTTCACTGCGATGTTGAGGCGTTTGAGGCAGGCGAGGTAGGTCGGGTCGGTTGCACCTTTCACCATGCGGAGGTAGTTGAGCTTCCCTCGCGCCACATTGATTTCGTGTGAGGTGGGTGCTTCAGTGTGCTTTATTTTGTGAATCTGCGCCCGCAGGTTCTTGATGTATCTGCGGCTGACGTTGGGCTTGCTGCAAACGGTCAGCCCGGTGACCTCCTGCTGGGTACCGCGTTTCTGCAATCGCGTTTTGCGAGGATTAATGGTGAAATGGCACTCGTCAATGATGCGGTGAAGTTCCTGTAGGAATGCACCATCGGGTTGATACACATTATGGTTACTGCTGAAGGTGATGTCGTCGGCATAGCGAGTGTAGGCGAGATGGAACCTGCGGGCCAGACCCGAAAGACGGCTGTCGAGCGTCATGGTGCAGATGTTGGAGAGAATAGGGGAGGTGGGTGCGCCTTGGGGCAAGACGTTCTTGATGTGGTGATTCTCAACGGACGGATAGGTGCAGAGGGTGGACATATCTTTCGCAACCAATGGCGGAATGCCAATCCTCATTAGGCTGTTCTCCACCATGTTGGCGGTAATGCTGGTGAAGAAATCCTTGAGGTCGAGGTTGAGCACATAGTTGCGGTCAAGATGCTGACGGGCATTGTCCACAATCGACCGCCCACGGATGAACGCCATTGCTTCCGCTGTTGGAACGTATAGTTCGCTGAGGATGAAAGCCAAGGTTAGCAGGATGTCCTTCAGCTCTCCGTCGGGAGCCGTGATGGTGCGTGTCCCGCCTGATTTCTTCGGGATATGAAATTGACGGTAAGACTTTTGCCTGATACGGGAGTCGAGATAATAACGAAGGCGTGAGGCGGTGACAGGCTCGGCAACCGACAAGCCCGACACGTATGGGCCAATCTCGCTGATTAGTTCAGCCAGTTCCTCCAGCGAAGAAAACATCCTGTGAGTGCTGGTACGACTTCCATAAATGGATTCAAGCTTGCGAGCCTGAGCGCCAGGCCTTTGCCTAACTAAAAGCAGTTTAGAATCGCAAAGGTCCAGCGAAGGCGAGCAAGGCGCAGAATCCAGTAACGAACCTTGTTGTTGGTTGGCAGAGTAGACGGGTGTGCCATTAGCTCGACCGCCAACATCCGCCGATGGCAGCGGACTCAACGGAAACTCACTTCCGTCATTCAAGTGTACCGGTTGACTCACAGGATGATGGGGTGTTATCGGATTGTTTGTTCCACCAGATAATCATAAAAAGCATCAATATCACTGACGTTGTGCTCCTTTTTGTCGATATAGTAAATGGCCTCATTCTTGGGGGCCATCTCTAGCCACCAAGAGAGTTCGTTTTCTCCGTAATCGTCGTTCTCAAGGCCAAACATGATGTTGAAGGCCTTGTATACAGTTTCCCATAGTGGCGAAATGTAGAAAGGTGTGTGTTGTGCTTGATCATCATCCCAGATGAGTTCGAATGCCTTGTCCAGTTTATCTTCTTTCTCTTGCGCCTTCCTGACGGAGGCGATGAATTCTTTGAATTGTTCGCGAGAGGGTGTCATAATTCTATTGCTTTATTTGGTTTAAATCATTGGATTTTCATTGTTTTTTTCTTTTCCTCAACAAATTGTCTTATGATATAATACATCGCTTCATTGACCGTGTCGAATTGCTTCTTGTTCTCTTCGATTCGGAGTTGGCCGGGACCGTGCTCAAAGAGGTAGCAATGCTGATGGTTGGTATAGTTGGATATGCCGAGGACGACATCGTACTTGCGCTCCAATACGGATAGGATTCCGCATAGCGTCAGCGGCTCGGAAACTTCATCGCGAATCAAATCATAGACTGGATCGTCCAGTGGCACGAGGGTGTCTAAAACGACAGGCTCCTCGGGCTCCCATTTCGCCAGAGAGACAATCTCGTCGTACTGCTCGCGAGTAAGCTCATCCTTATCTCCCAGATAGCACTCGTAGGGGAGGGGAAAGACGCTACCTTCGTCATGATGGCAAAAATAGTCGTGGAAGTAGTGCGGGGAGAGCAGTACGTTGTCCTTCTCTTCCAGCACGTCCATTATCTTCTGCGCATCGTGGATGATGAGCGGACAGCCAGTCTCGTATAGTGCCACAGCGATATCCACCGCATCTTCCAGATAGGCCGAGTAGCTGAATCCGAAAGTGATGAGCCATCGGCCGGGGGTATAGTAATCCGTGGCGTGGACATCCATACGCGACAGCCCAAGCTCGCCATAGTGGTCGAAGGCCATGTCTTCAAAAGCTTTGACGCTGTCGAAATCGGTCTCGTCCGTTATCTCCCCGTGGCGGCCATGTTGATTGTTGCGATAGTAGGCTATGTCGTCCAATTGGGCATTCTCCTGGCGCCCCTGCTCTCTCCACTCTTTTTCTCTTTCCGACCAAGGCTCATGCTGCGAATCAAAGACCTCGTGCGCCACCCGGAAATACTTGCTGTAGATGCGGATGCTCATCGTTTCTAGCGGTTCGCGATAGAAAGGCGGCAACGGCCCGGGGGCCTCACCATCCTTTATCTTCTTGTAGATGGCTTCGTTGGCGATACACTCGCGAAGCATTTGCAGACCTTTCTCCAGCTGTTTCGGTACCCGCCGTTGCCAAGGGACAATGCGGTTCATCTCCTTGCGGGGAATGCTGCCCGTGCGTTGTCGCTTGGGGAGGTGTTCGTCCACATAACGGTTGTAGGCCTCGGGGTCTTGCGCGATTTCTGCGATGCGCTCCTGTAGGAAGGCCATCAGCGGCTCCAGATACCAATCCAACGGACCCATGTTGTGTCCATTCCAGTTGGCATCGTTATGGATGCTGCACCAATGGTGATCGTGATCGGATAGGTGAAGATAGGTATGACCCTTATATTGGCTCACGGAAATGAAATACCAGTATGTCTCGCGAGGGAACTCCGACTTCCAGTATTCAAGATAGTCCTCACGTGTTTTCACATCCTCATCACAATCCTTCACCTCCTTGAAAGTAGCCCAATCTGAGGGCTTTCCACGCGGCACCTCTATCCAAAGCCCATGCCGGTGGTCGTCACCAATAGGCGCCAAAACATCCAGCAGGTCTCTGATTTTCAGCAGCAATTCCTGGCTGTATCCATCAACAATAAAGTAGTTGTCGTGCCCATGGTCGGGCAAACGTCTCATTAAGGGTTGGTACAATTGTTTCTTGCTCATTGCTCTTGTAAGTTTTCGTTCGACTTTTTATCCATAAGTATGGGAAAAGTGGAAATGTTACAACATTTCGAAAACATTTTGATGGCTCGTACCAGACGGCCCTTGAAGCCATAGATCCCAAGCCACCGCACGGGTCCACGTAGGGATGACATGGCTTCAATGACCTGTATCAACCAGCCTTCCTTGTCATATCCAGCCTCCTATGTCATTCCCAGGGAGGTTGTGCGAGAGGATGGAATCTATAGGAGGCGTCCAGTATCGGACGGCCCTTGAAGCCATAGATCCCAAGCCATCGCACGGGTCCACGTGGGGATGACATGGCTTCAAAGCCCTGCGGCAACCAAGCAGTACGGACGGCCTCAGAAAGCATAGATACACTCGGCTGCGCCTCGGTATGACATGCTTTCTGACGCCTGCTATGACATGCTTTCTGACGCCTGCAAAGACCCAGCCGGTCATGTCATTTCGAGGCCCCAAAGGCCGAAGAAATCTATGGCCGGCGGCTCGTACATGGAAAAAAGTTGTATCTTTGCAGCAAACATTTAATATCCTTACTATGAAAAAATTTATCATTACCCTCATCCTGTTCGCCGGGATGCTCTTCGGCGCCTCAGCCTACGCCCAGACAAATGACCAACCTCACAAAGTGTACTGCGAAATCATCTCCACCTCGCGTGGCTTGTTCTCCAACAAGACCTCCGTGGAACTGGACTTCGGCCAGTATGCCAGCTGGTGGTCGGCCGACCGCAACCTGGTGGACGAAAACGGAAAGACCATCGATTTCAACTCCATCCTGGATGCCGTGAACTATATGGCCGCCCGAGGATGGGTCTTCGAGCAGATGTATGTCGTTCAGACGTTCTCCAAGGGCGATTCCGACACACCTGCCTACCACTGGATCATGTCGAAGGAGGTAACCGACCCGTCCCAGATCCTGGAAGGCCTGCAAACCAGGGGGGATAATAAATAGACGGCCCTTGAAGCCATAGATCCCAAGCCAGCGCACGAGCCCACGTAGGGATGACATGGCTTCAATGGCCTGCATCAACCAGCCTTCCTTGTCATATCCAGCCTCCTATGTCATTCCTGCGTAGATATGTGCGTGAGCATGGAATCTATAGGAGGCGTCTTGGGCACGATTTTTGCTACTTCTACGTTATATTAATGTAGAATTCAAACACATTGCCCTATGAAACGCATCTCCTTCATTATCGCCATTGTGGCCACCATCGCGCTGGTGACCCTCGGACTGCTGGCCTTCGCCGTGCCGGGCCGCAACCCCATTAATCCCGACAAACCCGATTCACCAAAAAACAATTATGAGACTATGTGGAAAAATGTAAAGGAAAACCTTGAAAAGAACCTGCCCGAGTCGGCAGAAAAAGAACTCAACGCCATCGAGGAACG
>Ga0310690_10007452_pt1 | contig 14088 bp, 17 predicted proteins | sample AusTroGonzalo_MG_2_FD_207661 | JGI IMG/M metagenome (GOLD analysis project Ga0310690, IMG submission 207661) | Bovine rumen microbial communities from tropical cattle in Woodstock, Queensland, Australia - Gonzalo_04 (v2) (version 2) | ecosystem: Host-associated > Mammals > Digestive system >...
ATTTGTATCGGTGAAGTATGCAAACTACAGTAAAACTATTGGCTACGTTGTTGCTGATGATGATGGCAAGCAACATGAAGGCTGAGCAAAAACCTTGGGAGCATGGTAGGCTACAAGTATCGGACAATCGGCGTTTTTTGCAACATGTTGACGGCACGCCCTTTTTCTGGTTGGGTGAGACAGCCTGGCTGATGCCTGAAAGACTGAACCGTGAGGAAGTAGCGTATTATTTAGATAAGGCCCATGACGCTGGCTATAACATGACTCAGGTGCAGATACTGAACGATGTTCCCTCGATAAACGTCTATGGGCAACCCTCCCACGATCAACAGGGGAATCTGCTGACCAAGGCCGACTATGGTTATTGGGACCATATGGACTATATCGTCAGTCAGGCCGTGCAGCGTGGTATCTACGTCGGTATGGTGTGCATCTGGGGTGGCGTGGTAAAGGCTGGCAAACTCTCTGTAGAGCAGGCTAAGACCTACGGCCGTTTTCTCGCTAACCGCTACAAGGACCGTCCGAATATCATCTGGATCATCGGTGGCGATATACAAGGTGATATCAAGACTGACGTATGGGAGACACTTGCCACCACCATCAAGTCGATAGACAACAATCACCTGATGACCTATCATCCCCGTGGTCGCTATACATCCGCCAGATGGTGGAGTCAGGCAGCGTGGATTGACTTCCACACCTTCCAGAGTGGGCATCGTAGGTATGGTCAGCGCATGAACGACAAGAACTATCCCATACCCGACAATATGGAAGAGGACAACTGGATGTATGTGGATTCCACCTGGGCCTACAAGCCTATGAAACCTGTGATTGACGATGAGCCCATCTATGAGGGCATACCCAAAGGACTCCACGATCCGAATGAGGGTATCTGGCAGGCCTGTGATGTGCGTCGTTATGCCTATTGGAGTGTGTTTGCAGGCAGTTGCGGGCACACCTATGGCCATAATGCCATCATGCAGTTCTACAAGCCTGGCTATCCTTCGGCCTATTTTAATAAAAAGGTATGGACAGAGGCACTTGAAGATCCTGGATTTAACCAGATGAAGCATTTGAAACGACTGATGCTCGCATTTCCCTATTTCGAGCGTGTGCCTGATCAAAGTGTCATTCTGGATAACGGCACCCAATACGACCGCCTGATTGCCACCCGAGGCAACGACTACTTATTGGTCTATAACTACACAAGCCGCGAGATGAAGATCGACTTACGCAAGATATCTGGCGATCAAAAGAAAGTATGGTGGATGGATGCCAGTACAGGCCAACTGACTTATCTCGGCCAATACGACAACAAGGTGCTTACCTACCGCCCCCCAAAGACAGGAACCGGTATCGAGGATGGCGTCCTCATCGCTATAGACGCATCGAAAGACTACCTGGTGTAAAGTACCTCATTCTCTAATAATCATCGATGGTGGGCAATCGTACATCACTCGTGCATGGTTCGTGCGAATGAGTTGGCTTTCGAGACGCTGGCCTGAGATGCGGTCGATGACGTCGCGATAGACCTCGCCGTTACGATAGACTACACCATTCTCTCGCGAAAAATATTCGTTCTCAGCATGTATGTGGAATGTGTGGGGTTGCTGGTCCGTGGCCCGCAGTTCGCCACAAAGATATTCGTCATCTGTCCAAAGGCGGAGTTGATATGTATTTCGGGTGTCGTTGCGGAAACGGTAGTCGATGTAGTTGTACGAGATGCTGGTGCCAGTGCCGAAAGGAATCTGGCGGCCGAAGTCGGGAAAGAGGTCGAGGCCGTCGTGGTGATGGTGTTCCGTGATGGTCAGATCACTGTGCAGTACGAGCCAATGGATGAGGTTCGACAATTGGCACATGCCGCCGCCAATACCCTGTGAAGGTTTGCCCTTGGCGATAGTGAGTCCCTCCTTGTAACCCTTCCGCTTGGATGTGCGCCCGATGAGTTTCCATACGGAGAATGTCTCGCCCGGCCGAATCACCAATCCGTCGATGTGCTTCACCGCCAGGGCTAGGTTCGTCGCCTTGTTCTCCTGCAACTGCATGTTGACGTTGCCCAGTCGCCTACGAATCAACGAGTTGTGGCGATATACCACCACTGGCAATGACTCTGCCGTCCGCTCTCTGGCGAACTGCGTTTTTCGCATCATATCCTGAATGTGGCGCTTCAGGATTTCCTTCTCCATCGACAGTCGATAGGTAAAGGGAGATATCTCACAAAACAGTTTTCTTTCCATTTCCTTTCGGATGATTTGTCATTTTCTCCTAAATATCGGCACAAATTTAGTCATTTTAGATGAGATATAAATAGTAATTTCGAAAAAAAACTATTTTTGTTTTGTATTGTGCTCACTTATTCGTACCTTTGCATTGTGATTCTGAAAAGAGTCGCCCGTAAAGGTTCGCTTAGCCGCGATTAATTGGGAACGAAAAGGTCCACTTTGTGAACTGGGTGAGAATCCCCGACTGTCCCGCAGCAGTGAACTCCATTATGGCTCCTAAGCATAAACGCCATTAAGCTTTGCTTGATAGCGTTTGCGCTCGACAAAGCCCGAAAGTTTTCGGCTTTGTCCTCGCTAAATCACGCCATTGAGCATTTGCTTGAGAAGGCGCTTAGGAGTGGAGGAAAGTCTGAAGACCAGCCTTTTTCGGTAACATGCCAAACGACCCTCGATGTAAGGGCGTGCGGCGCAATTCAAATTTTTGTGGGATTATGAAACATGAGTCAATCGTCGTTGTGTACGACAGTTGTCAGGCTATTGCTGAAGAGATAGCCGACAAGTTGGGTGCTGAGATTGTCAGTGTCCAGAGTATGAATGTCAGGCAGATCGAGAACAGCCAAAGTCTTGTTCTTGCTGTCGAGTTTCAGAATGGTGGTCATCTGTCACCGCATTGGCAGTATGCCACTCAGTTGTTCCGTGGTGTCAGTCTGAATGGCAAGAACCTCGCCGTTATGGTGGCTCTTGGCAATAAGCACGACAACGGCATCTATGCCGACGCGCTCTGTCGTGAACTAAGGAAGAACGGTGCCCACATCGTTGGCGACTATCTCTATGCAGGTTCTCCTAAATCCAATCTCAACAATTGGATCTGCTCCATATCACCTAACTTATAAAACCTTTACCATTATGCAGTACATATTTATCGTAGCCCTCGAATTTATCCTGGCTTTCACAGGCGTAGCCCTGCTCATCAGATATTACAACCATAAGTGACGGAGTAGGGCTTTTTATGCTTTTATTCCAATGATCGTAGCATTCGATGGCTTCATACGATGAATCTCTGTTTGGATGAAGCCTGCATCAATAAGCATGGTCTTCAATCCTTCTGGTGAATAGGCCGTCATGCCCTCCACAACATTTGTCCACATCGAGTCACCATCTACAACCTCTACCATGATGGCGAACTTGCCACCGGACTTCAGCACGCGACGTACTTCCTGCAGACAGTTAGGCAGATTGGGCCAGAAATATACCGTCTCGACCGCTGTCACAAGGTCGAACTTTGCATCTTCATAGGGAAGTTTCTCGGCAGAGCCCTGAGTTACAAATACCTGCTTGTCGAGTACGTCGGCATTCACCTTCTTGGCTTTCGCCACACTCTCCTCAGAGATGTCGATGCCATAGACCAGCGCATCCTTGCTCCGTTTCAACAGTCGCTGCAAGGTTGCCCCACCACCACAGCCGATGTCAAGCATCGTCCAGCCGTCTTGAATATCGACGAGTTTCAGACCCCAGTTCGTCAGGGGTGCATGACAGAGGTTCATGAACTTCAGCATGGCGCGTCCCATCCGTCCCTGCGGACAGGCACAGTTCGTAAAAAGATTCTTTAATAGTCCCATAATCGTTTATATTTCATGGTGCAATTCTGTGCAAGGCGAGAGCAGAACTAAGCTCGCTTTGGCTCTGCCGAGGCGCCGCCAGAATCACGACCTGTTTACAGGGCGCAAAGGTATGACAAATAAATAAGGTGCGCAATACCTAAAAACAAGTGTTTTAAGTATTACGCAACTGTGTAAGTCTGCAAAAACAGGTTAATCAGAAGTAGGTATCAGTTTAGTTTCCATATTCACAATTCTTCTTAAATCTTTAGGGAAATATACAAAAAATTGCCGAATATTCATTATATTTGCACCAAGTTTATGATTAATTATATAGGAACCCAATATTAATTAAGAGAAAGATATGAACACAAAAACATTACTAGTGCTCCTTTTTTGTGGAGTTTGCTTCGCCTGCAATGCACCACAACAAGACAACCAGAAATCGGACTCAACTAAAGAAAGTAAGAATATGACAGACGGAGAATTAAGAGAAAAACTGGCTTTGGCACTGGAGGATATGAAGGCCAAGGCCATTGAGATGGGTATTGAGGGTGTAGCAACAGCCTCGGTTCTTAACAGTGGCGATACAGTTGACTGGATCGGCGAAATGAAAGTTGTGGGCTCATACTGCAACTGGAAAGACGGCTATAATTTGGTGGCCGTGGCATGGTCGAAGTGCGGCGAGGTGATTGCCACCCATGCCGACAGTGGTGATCCGAACCACCAGACGATTACGGGCGAACTGGGTTATGCCGGTGGTGCCTACGACGAGTTTGAAGGCTGCAAATTGGCTTTCGCCTTCAGCGGAGCAACGTCTGAAGAGGATTTGGTTGTATCCAAGTATGGCATCGAGAAGATGAAAGGCTATATAGCCGGGAAGCAGGAGGCTGACACGACCACCACGTTCAAGCCCTTGGTAACACCGCTGAAGAAAGAGCAGTTCATCCAGGTGACCATCGTAGTCAATGACATCCGCCGTGCCGCCAAGGCATGGGCCGCTCTGCTGAACGTGCCGGAACCGGAAATATGGACGAACCATCTGGAGAGCAAGGGCGAATATCCCTATACCTACCGTGGCCAGGCTGACAAACCCTGCGACCTGCAGATGTGCGTCATCGAGATGGGCAATTGGGTGCTTGAACTGCATCAGATTGATAACAACCCCAGCACTTTCCGCGAGTTTATCAACAAACACGGCCAGGGTGTCCACCACTTAGGCTTTGAAGTGGGCGATGCCCGCGACGAGGTTATTAGAGAACTGAAAGAGATGGGCTTCGACACAGAGCGAACCATTGGCGTTTATCCCGGCAGCAGTTGGACGATTGTGGACAGCGAGAACGTACTGGGTGTGAACCTGAACATTAAACCAAAGCGATAGATATGCGAGTAATCATTCTTAATGGCAGCCCGAAGGCGCACGGCAATACGGCGACGACGCTGCATGAAGTGGAGCGGACACTACAGCAGCAGGGCATCGAGACGGAGTGGATTCACGTGGGACACCTGCAGATTCACGGCTGCATCGCCTGCAATAAGTGCTGGACGACAGGCATCTGTACATTCGGCGACATAGTCAACGAGGTTTCTGAGAAGATGCGCGAGGCTGATGGACTGCTCATAGGTTCGCCTGTCTATTTCGCGTCGCCTAACGGTACGCTGCTGTCGCTGCTCGACCGCTTGTTCTATTCCAATCTGCATGTCGACTGGACGATGAAAGTGGGAGCCGCTGTAAGTATCGCCCGCCGTGGTGGAGCCACGACGACGATGGATGCTCTGAACAAGTATTTCCTGAAGACGAACATGCCCGTCGTTCCATCGCAGTATTGGAGTATTGCGCATGGCACAGATCCCGGCGAGGTGGTCCGCGACGAGGAGGGCATGCAGACCATGCGCCAGTTGGCCATGAACATGGCATTTATGATGAAGTCTATCCGTCTCGGCCTGCAGCAGTTCGGCTCACCGAAAATTCAGGAAGAGTTAACAGAAACACATTTTATTAGATAAAACTAACATGAAAATGAGAAAGACTATTTTCGCCGTTCTCGTGCTGATGGCACTGACGGCATGTAAAAATGTGAAGGAAACGGCAGAGATGATTGACCTGCCTCGTGCAGAAACCCCAGATAGCGTAGCCAAGGCGATGGACGGCTTCTTCGAGCAGGCGGCTGCCGACTCGATGGACATCCACAGCGTGATGATTGTCCGCGATGGCAGCGTGATCTACAGTCGTTGGCAGAGCGAGGGTATGGACACCGTGCCTCACGTGCTCCACTCCGTCAGCAAGACCTTTACCGCCACTGCCGTGGGCCTCGCCATTGCTGACGGAAAGTTGGCGCTGACGGACAAAGTGATTGACTTCTTCCCCGACAAACTCCCCGCCGACGTAAGCGATCATCTGAAAGCGATGACCATACGCGATCTGCTGACAATGTCGTGCGGACATGACGAGGAACCGACAGGACAGCGTGAAGAAGGTGCAGACTGGGTACAGGTATTCTTGTCACATCCCGTCGTGCATGAGCCCGGCACGTTTTATCTCTACAACAGCCTCGGTACCTATATGCTCTCTGCCATTGTGCAGCAAGTCACAGGCGTGAAGGTGGTAGACTATCTTGACACCCGGCTCTTCCAACCTCTCCACATCGACAAGCCTAAGTGGGAGGAGAGCCCGCAGGGCATTAACTGCGGCGGCTGGGGGCTCTATCTGAAGACCGAGGACTTGGCAAAGATGGGACAGTTGCTCTTGCAGAAAGGCGAATGGAACGGCCAGCAACTGATTCCCGCCGAATGGGTGGCTGAGATGTCGAAGAAACAGGTAGAGAGTATCAATCCTGGCACACGCATGGAGGATGCTGCGGCTAGAGGTATGACTAAAGAAACCAGCGACTGGATGCAAGGCTACGGTTATCAGATGTGGCGCTGTCGCCCTGGCTGTTTCCGTGCCGATGGTGCCCGTGGTCAGTACATCATCGTTGTGCCCGACAAGACCGCCGTCATCGCCATCACCTCCGATAACGCTGACCTTCAGGGCGAACTTAACCTCGTGTGGGAGCGCATCTTGCCCGTATTATAATTAGTCACAATCAAACCCACAGAAACAAAACAAATATGACGACAAGGAAATTACTTAGGAAATTGCTTCTAGTAGTTGTTGTACTCATTGCTGTCGTTATCGTTGTCGGTTTGGGATTCTGGCTCATCGATGGACGCTCGCCACAGGCTTTCATCGTCTCCCATTCATTGAAGAAGTCAACGATGGAAACCTACGCAATGCGTAAGGCTGAGAAGACGGACAAAAGTATTGTGGAAATTCCTGATGGCGTGACGTTCCCCCGTGAAGTGACGCAATACAGGGTCGGACACATGCAGGTGTTCGAGTCTCCTGCTCAGGACGATTCGAAGCCCGTCTTGCTCTACATCCACGGCGGAGCCTATTACCAGAACTTCAATATGCTGCATTGGAAGGCGATGGCTGAGTGGGCAGAGACGACTGGCTGTGGCATCGTGGCTCCCAACTATCCGATGCTCTACCAATATACCGCCAAGGATGCCCATCCGCTGATGATGCAACTTTATCGCCAGTTGCTGGAACGCTTCCCCGCCCGGCGCATCATCATCGCGGGCGACTCTGCCGGAGGCGGTTTTACATTGGCCCTGACAGAGAAAATGAGAGCCGACTCTATCGATCTGCCCAGCCATCTGATACTCATTTCGCCATGGGTTGACGTGACGGGAGGCGATGATGCTCTGCAGGAGCATGACACCTTCCTCGACAACGAGGTGCTGCGACACATCGGAGCCGACTGGGCAGCTGAACTAGATACCCACGATCCGACAGTCTCTCCGTTCTACGGCGACATGCAGGGACTGCCGCCCACAGAACTCTTTACTGGCACGTGGGAGGTATTCTATACGGATATCGTCAAAACTTATAATAAGATGAAGACTGCAGGCGTGGACGTTCGCTTGCACGTGAAGGAGAAGATGGGACACGTCTATCCGCTTTGGCCGTGCCCGGAGGGAAAGGAAGCCCGCAAGAAGATTGCTGAAATAATAGCTTTGACATCGAACAATTGAAGAATTGAAAAATAGAGATATGCAACTAACATCAAATTCCGACAAGATTACGAGAGATTATTTCGACTCTCTGTTAATTGAGACCCGTTATCTGGATGCCATCCTCCCTACGACGGAGATGACGTTGTTCGGAGAGACCTTCCGCACACCGATTATGACAGCCGCTCTGTCGCATCTGCATAACACGACACAGAATGGCATGACCATTTACGCCCAGGCGGCAGCCCAGAGCAGAGCCGTACATTGGGTGGGCATGGGGAGTGATGAGGAACTGGAGGAAATTGTTGCCACAGGCGCACGAACCATCAAGATTATCAAGCCTCATGCCGACAACCGTGAGGTACTGCGCAAGATAGAACATGCCGTCCGTGTGGGCAGCATCGCCGTGGGTATGGATATCGACCACGCTTTCAATTCAGAGGGCGGTTACGATGATGTATTTGGTCTGCCGATGAAAGCCAAGACCACTGAGGAACTGAAAGACTTTGTCGAGGCTGCTGGTGTGCCGTTCGTCGTGAAAGGTGTACTCAGTCCACATGATGCTGAGAAATGCGTGAAAGCAGGTTGTGCAGGTATCGTCGTATCTCACCATCATGGCATGATCCAGTATGCCGTGCCGCCATTAATGGCATTACCCGATATCCTCTCAATCACAGGCAGGAGCATCCCCGTATTCGTGGATTGTGGCATCGAGAGTGGTATGGATGCCTACAAGTGTCTGGCCCTTGGAGCCAAGGCTGTGTCTGTGGGGCGTCACCTGATGCCGCTACTCAAGAACGGGGCAGATGCTGTAGCAGGACGCATCAACGAGATGACAGCAGAACTGGCTGGCATCATGGCGCGTACTGGTGTCGGTTCGTTGGATAAGATGGATGAAACGGTTATTCACAGGAGGGCGTTCTGATGTATTTAGGTATTTCATCATCATTGCAGCACGGCTCACCTGAGGAGTGGGCTGCGAAGCACAAGGCCCTCGGATTGGAGTGTGTGAATTTCCCCGTCACCTGTGATGAGGATACAGAAACCATCATGGCCTATAAGAAGGCTGCCGATGAAGCCAGACTCGCTATTGCCGAGGTTGGCGTGTGGCGCAACACGCTGGCTGCAGATCCTGACGAGCGCAAGAAATGGATAGACTATGCCGTCCGTCAACTCCGCATGGCCGATGCCATCGGTGCCGCCTGTTGTGTGAATGTTGTTGGCACGCCCTATGGTCCTCGCTGGGACGGTGGCTATCGCGATAACTTCAGTCGCGAATTGTGGAATATGGCTGTCAAGATGATCCGTCAGATCATCGACGCCGCTCGTCCTCAGCATACCAAATTCTGCATAGAGTCGATGCCATGGATGATTCCCAGCAGTCCCGACGAATATCTGCGTCTGATAGAGGATGTGGATCGTGCGGAGTTCGGCACCCACCTCGACGTGGTGAACATGATTACTTCGCCTCGCCGTTATTTCTTCAACGACGAGTTCCTCCACGAATGTTTTGAGAAACTCCACGGCACCATCGTAAGTTGCCACCTAAAGGACATTCTGCTGAAACAGGAGTACACTTTCCAACTTCAGGAGTGCGCTTGCGGCGAGGGTACGCTGGATATCAATCTCTACGTCCAACTGGCCACAGCCGAGAACCCCCGCATGCCCATGATCATCGAGCACCTGACCACCGACGAGGAGTATGTGGCGAGTGTGCAGAACATACGGAAGCGGCTGGCCGATCATTAACTAACAACAAACATTTACGAATATGAAAGCAAACACGACACTAAGCAAGGCAATGACATCACCCTAGCCAGGAATGATGCCAATAAGTGCATCAAGATAGTACCGATCCTTGTAGCGCGTCAGACCGTTCATCGTCTGATAGGCCTGGTACCCTCCCCGATGTTATCAACATCGTGGTCTCTCCCTTCTCCAACAGCCACTTGCGCCGTAATTCACGCTTCTCGTCGTTGTTCATTTGCATCTTACAATTACATAATCCGCATAGCTCGATAATCTTAATGTTTCAATGTCATTATCTTCGTGGGACAAGCCTGTACGCACTTACCGCACTTCAGGCAGTCAGGATGCAGATAGCCTATGGCCTCACCGCGAGAGTCGTAGGGTGTGAGTTGCATCGGGCAGACGCGAGCACACTGCTTGCACTTCATCTGACAGGCACTTGACACGTGGATGTTCGTGAATGCGTTTGGCAGTGGAGCCTTCTTAGGTGCTACCCAATTGGAGATGGTTCCCATGGGGCAGAACGAACACCATGTGCGTGGCGCATAGATGAACGAGAGTGTGACACCAACAATGGTAGTCATGACGATAATCGTCCAGAAAACCTTACCTATACCAGCCCACATGAGAAGTCCACCCTCGCTCCAAGGCACAAAACTTAGTTGGATGCCGAACATGCCGAAGATGAAGAACACCATAAACAGTCGGAAACCGAATGTGCGCACAATCTTTGGAATCGGACGGTGGGGCGAGTACTTTGATAACAAACGATCGTACATGTTGCCACGAGGACACACATGTCCGCACCACCAGCGGCCTTTAAAGATGCTCGTCACCACAGGGCCGATCATACAGATGATGGCCAACAGGCCAATCACTGGGAAGAACCAGCCGAGGATGATATAGGCGATGATGATCCAGTAGAGCGGCAGGCCTGGAGTCTCAAAATGCCTGTGGAATCGTTTCTGTGCCATCATTCTATTTCTCCTTATTCTTTAATGTGTCAATAATCGTATCGAGTTCACTGGCAAACTTGGTATAGTCGTCCAGTTGGAAGGGGCAAGCTCTCAACTCCTTCCCCATACCTGCAGGGATGATGGCGTATGCCTGTTCCTCCATCGCCTTGCCCTTTGCAGTCAGCGATACTATCTGCTGGCGCTTATCCTCCTTACCACGCTTGCGAACCACAATGCCAAGCTTCTCCATACGCTGAAGCAGCGGCGTAACTGTGTTCGTTTCGAGCAACAACCGATGGGCTATGTCGTTCACAGGCTGGGAATCCTGCTCCCAGAGCACCATCAGTACCAAGTACTGCGGATAAGTGATACCCAGTTCATTCAGCATCGGCGTGTAGGCTTGCGTGATCAGACGTGCCGCCGTATAGAGACGGAAGCATATTTGCTTATCGAGTCTTAATTCTTCGTGCATAGTTCCTTGTATTATTATAACATGGCCTCAATATCCTTCTCGAAGTCCTTGGGTTCTGTAGTAGGCGCATAGCGCTTGATGGTCTCACCGTCTTTCGAGATCAGGAACTTAGTGAAATTCCACTTAATGTCACTGTCCTTCTCCACACTTTTGCTGATAGCCTTGAAGAGCGTCTTGGCAGCCTTTGCCTTCAGACCGTTATACTCCTCGGTGGGAGCCTGAGCCTTCAGATACTCGAAGATGGGTTGGGCATCGGGGCCGTTGACATCACCTTTCTTCATAATCTGGAAGGTCACACCGTAATTCAGTTGGCAGAACTCCTCAATCTTTGCGTCGCCCTCTGGATCTTGTTCCTTGAACTGGTTACAGGGGAAGCCGATAATAACTAGACCCTTGTCCTTATACTTCTGGTTCAACTCTTCCAGTCCTGCAAACTGAGGCGTAAATCCACACTTGCTGGCTGTGTTCACCACCAACAATACCTTACCTTGAAACTGTGAGAAATCCATCTCCTTACCCTTGCTCGTCTGAGCCTTGAAATCATAAATCTTTTGCATCGTATTATTATTTTAAATGAATCCCTGCATTATAGCCGTCCCTTATCAAGGGGCTCTAAATATATCGTTCACGACGCAAAGGTAAGGATAATATTTTATATCGCAAGCGATTTATCGAAAACTTTAAGAGAGTTTAACAATATATCGCCTGCGATATAGTAAATGTATTGGATAACATATATTAGTTATCCGCACCATCCTCTGCCGAACAACAATGGGCCGAAAATCTTGGCGATGGCATAGTGGAGTGTACCTGCTCCCCAAACTCCACAAAGCAGGTAATACCAAAGACCCTCGATTTGCATGTTCTCACGGCATATTCTAAGAAATCCATAATTGTGTTTTATTTTAGTTTTGTGTTTTTACTCTATCTTACCACCAAACTCGTTGTACGATACGTTCTCAGGCTTCCATTTATCCTTTGGTGTGGGTTGTTCTGCTGGATGACCGATGATAATGGCACAGAGAGGAACGATGTATTCGGGCAGTTTCAGAGCCTCAATGGCACCTTTTGCTCGGTCATTGCGTGGATAGAGTGCAGTCCACACGGCACCAAGGCCAAGGGCATGGGCAGCAAGGAGGATGTTCTCGGTAGCCGCCGAGCAATCCTGAATCCAAAGCTGGCGTCCTTCACCTTCGAGTGCTTTCTTCATGTCACCGCAGACAACGATGGTCAGCGGAGCCTGTTCCAGCATCCTGGCATTGGGATTGGTGGCAGCCAGTTCCTTCATCTTGTCCTTGCTGGTGATGGCCACGAAATGCCAGGGCTGTTTGTTGACGGCGGTAGGTGCTGCCATACCGGCACGAAGCAGTGTCTCGATGGTGTCGGCACTGATGGCCTGATCCGTGTACTGACGGATGCTGGTACGCGTCATGATGTTCTCTATGATGGCCTTGCCGTCAGTGGTTGCTGCGGTCTCTGCCTTTTGTTGGTTTCCGTTGTAGCAGGCTGTTATTGCGAGCAGCGCTGCAAATGCTGATAGAATCTTTCTCATACGTCTTTTGTTTAGTTTTATAAAATTACGATTAATCTTCCACCTCACAATGCAGGAATCCCATTTCTTTGGCCTTTTCCTCGTTCATCAGGAAGTAGATGGCCTCGCCCTCGTTGCAGAGTTCACCTTTCGAGTTGGTTATTTCTGCACTGATATATGCCAGATTCCGTACCTGTTTTGAGACTTTGGCCCTGATGGTCAACTCTGGCTCAGTCGTAGGAACAGCCTTACGGAACTTCACATTCAACTGAACGGTATAGCCACTGGTCTGTAGCTTGCGGGTGACCACCCAGCCGCACACTTCATCAATCAGCGTACTCAGGATGCCACCATGCAAGGTATCTACCCAGCCTTGATAATTGTGCTCAGGATGCCAGGTACTCACAATATAGTCACCATCCTCATAAAACTCCATGTGAAGTCCGATGGGATTGTCAGGACTGCAACCGAAACAGTTATACCCTTCGTGGTTGCGCCAAGGGTTTATTATCTTCTTGCCCTTTGGGCGAAGATTCTCACGTTCGCCAGAATGAGCGAGCTCACTCTGCTCTCTCTTAATCGAATCTTTCATTGTATTTCCTCTAATTCTCCTGTTTCTGAATCGATGATAAACCCACGAACTACAATATCCTTCGGCACAAGCGGATGTGTTTTGATGGTCTCAACAGTCTTGCGGACGGAGGTTGGCGTGTCCTTAAATCCCTCCAGCCACTGGTCAAGGTCAATGCCACATTTGCGAATGGTGTCGAGTGTCTCATCCGTCACACCACGGGCAATCATCTCATGGTGGAAGTGGTCATAGCTCATGTGGCAGGCTCTGCAATGCGAGTGTGCCACCACCATGATATCCTTCACGCCCAGCTCATAGATGGCAACAATCAGGCTACGCATGGCTGAGTCGAAAGCAGAGATAACCAAGCCTCCTGCGTTTTTGATAATCTTAGCATCACCATTCTTCAGACCGAGAGCCGCAGGGAGCAGTTCGGTCAGTCTGGTGTCCATACACGACAGTACGGCCAGCTTCTTGTCGGGGTACTTGTCCGTCAGATATTTCTCGTAGCCCTTCTGAGCCACAAATGTCTTGTTGAATTCAATAATCTGGTCTATCATATTACAAAACATATTAAATCAATGGGCAAATATACGAAAAATCCATGAATATTTGCTACCTTTGTACCCAATAATTCCAATACTTTAATGATTTCCCTATGCCGTTCCCATCAGCTATGTGTATCATGAAGGAAAGTTATACTTCCACAGTGTTTTGGCTGGCCATAAGGTGGATGCTATCCGCAAGTGTGATAAGGCATCCTTCTGTGTTATTGAGCAGGATGACGTACCGTTGTTATTCGTTATTTCTCTTTAATATTCGGAAGGAAGTAAGTGACGATGCCCAAAAGTGGCAGGAACGCCGTCAACTGGAATACATACTGGATGCTCGACAGGTCTGCCAACCAGCCGAAGATGGCTGAGCCTATGC
>Ga0310690_10007454_pt1 | contig 14084 bp, 11 predicted proteins | sample AusTroGonzalo_MG_2_FD_207661 | JGI IMG/M metagenome (GOLD analysis project Ga0310690, IMG submission 207661) | Bovine rumen microbial communities from tropical cattle in Woodstock, Queensland, Australia - Gonzalo_04 (v2) (version 2) | ecosystem: Host-associated > Mammals > Digestive system >...
TCGGTCGGCTCGATCATGATGGCCTCCGGGACGATGAGCGGGAAGTAGATCGTGGGCGGGTGGAATCCGCGGTCGATCAGGCCCTTGGCGATGTCAAGCGTGTGGACGCCGTTTGCGTCGAGCTGGCGTTTGCCGGAGAGCACGCACTCGTGCATACAGGGGCGTTTGTACTTTCGGTCGTAGTACGCATCCAGCTGCGACGCCACGTAATTCGCATTGAGAACGGCGTTCTCGCTGACGCGCTTGAGACCTTCACGGCCGAGCGTGAGCAGATAGGCGTAGGCGCGCAGGATCACGCCGAAATTGCCGTAGAACGGCGCGATATAGCCGATGGATTCCGGATAGTTGTACTCCAGGCAGCAGATGCCGTCCGAACGCCGGATCACGCGGGACGTGGGCAGGTACGGCACGAGCGCGATGGAGACGCCGACCGGGCCGGAGCCGGGGCCGCCGCCGCCATGCGGGGTGGAGAACGTCTTGTGCAGGTTCACGTGCATCACGTCGAATCCGACGTCGCCGGGGCGGACGCGTCCGACGATGGCGTTGAAGTTCGCGCCGTCGCAGTAGCACAGGCCGCCGGCCTTATGCACGAGCTTGCAGATCTCGGACACGTTCGGATCGAAAAGACCGAGCGTGTTCGGACAGGTAAGCATGATGCCGGCCACTTCGGGCGACAGCATGGCCTTCAGCGCATCCAGGTCCACGTTGCCGTCCGCATCGCTGGGCACGACCTTCGTCGTGAATCCGGCCACGGTCGCGCTCGCGGGGTTCGTGCCGTGCGCGGCGTCCGGGATCAGCATGTATTTGCGGGCAGTGTCGCGGCGGGCGCGGTGGTAGGCGGCGATCAGCATGCAGCCGGTAAGTTCGCCGTGCGCCCCGGCCATGGGCTGCATGGTCATCTGGGAAAATCCGAGGAGTTCCGCGAGCATGCGTTCCGTCTCGTGCAGCACGATCAGCGCGCCCTGCACCAGCACGCCGCCGCGGCGGAGCTGGGGCAGCAGCGGATGCAGGTCGGCGAATCCGGCCAGACGCACAACTTTTTCGTGGAACTTGGGATTGTACTTCATGGTGCAGGACCCGAGGGGATAAAAATTGGTGTCCACGCTCATGTTCATGCGGCTGAGCCCGGTGAAATGCCGCACGACCTCGAGTTCGGAGGCTTCCGGCAGCCCCGCGGGTTCGGCGCGGCAGAGTTCGGCGGGAACGGCGGAGGCGGCGGGCACGTCGCATTTCGGAAGCACGACGCCGGTGCGTCCGGCGCGGCCGATTTCATAGATCAGCTTCATAACAGGGCCTCCATCGCGTTGGCAAGCGCCTTGATCTCCTCGCGGGTGCGCTTTTCTGTCACGGCCACGAGGATCTGGTTTTTGCGTTCGGGGTAATAGCGTCCGAGCGGGAATCCGGCGGCAAAGCCCTTGTCGATGAGCTTACCGACCAGTTCCGCGCCGTCCAGCGGCGTTTCGATCACGAACTCGTTGAAGAACGCGCCGGAGCCGACGGGCGACACGCCGCGGATCGCGAGGAGCTGTTCGCGGGCGTACACGGCCTTCGACATGCACAGCTCGCCGACCTGGCGGAACCCTTCCTTTCCGCAGAGGGAAAGGTAGATGAGGGCGTTCAGCGCGCACAGGCTCTCGTTGGAGCAGATGTTGCTGGTGGCGTGTTCGCGGCGGATGTGCTGTTCGCGGGTCTGAAGCGTCAGCACGTAGCCGGTCTTGCCGTTCAGGTCCACGGTCCGGCCGACGATGCGGCCGGGCATCTTCCGCATGTATTTTGCCTTCACGGCCATGAATCCGAGGTACGGCCCGCCGAAGCTCAGCGGAATGCCGAGACTCTGCCCCTCGCCCGTCACGATGTCGAATCCCATCTCGCCGGGCGTCTTCAGGCAGCCGAGCGCGACCGGGTACGCAGAGCAGACGGCGAGCGCGCCTTTCGCCTGCGCCGCGGCCGCGACGCCGGTCAGGTCCTCGACCTCGCCGAAGAAGTTCGGGTACTGCACGATCACGCACGCGGTCTTATCGGTGATCGAGGCGACGACGGCGTCCAGCGCGGAATCCGTGCCGCGTCCGTCCGGTATCTCGATGCGTTCCAGGTCCAGATTCCGGCAGTAGCATTCGATCATGCAGCGGAAGATGGGCGAGACGGCGGCGGAGATCACGACCTGGCGGCGCCCTGTGATGTGCGCGGCCATCATCATGGCCTCGAAGAGCGCGGTGCCGCCGTCGTACAGGCTGGCGTTGGAGACTTCCATGCCGGTCAGGCGGCAGATGGCGGTCTGATACTCGTAAATGGCCTGAAGCGTGCCCTGGGACGCCTCGGGCTGGTACGGCGTGTACGCGGTGTAGAATTCGCCGCGCGCGGCGATGGCGTCGGCAGCCGCGGGAATGATGTGGTCGTAGTAGCCGCCGCCCACGAAGTTGATGAGGTGCGTGGCGTTCTTTTCGGCGAGGCCGGAAAGATACGACATGACCTCGAATTCGGATTTACCCTCGGGGATGCCGTCGAGCTTCGGCGCGGGAAATTTCACCCCGGCCTGCTCCCACATATCCTCGATCGAGTTGAATCCGGCCGCGGCGAGCATTTCCCGCCGGTCGGCGTCGGTGTTCGGGATGTAAGGCATGACGTTGCCGCCTTTCAGTTGAAAATCGGATAAAACGAGGCGGATTAAAGCGTTTCGATGAACTTGGCGTAGGCGGCGGCGTCCATGAGGCCGTCCGTCGCATCCGTCTTCACGCCGTCGATCTTGCAGATCCAGGTGTTTTCCGGATCGGCGTTGAGCGCGCCGGGATCGGCTTCGAGGTCGGAGTTGCCTTCGCTGACGGTGCCCGCGACGGGAGAGTAGACGTCGGACACGGCCTTCACGGATTCGACCGTGCAGAGGATATCCCCCGCGGCAACGACTTTGCCGGGCGCGGGGATTTCGACGTAGGTGATGTCGCCGAGGGAATCCGCGGCGTACTGGGAGATGCCGAGCGTGGCGGTGTCGCCGTCGAGTTCGATCCATTCGTGCGATTCGGAATAGTATTTCGCCATGGTTGCCTCCTGTTGAAACGGGTTGGTATGGTGAAAAGAGTTGATTGAAATGTCAGGCTTTCGGGTTGGCGGTGCCGTGCGTCCAGAACGGCACCGGGGCGAGCTTCGCTTTCACGACGGCGCGGTGCAGCTCCACGTCGAACACGGCGTCCTCGGGGATCGGCTGGGATGCGTCCAGATAGGCCATCGCCACGGCGCAGCCCAGCGACGGCGCAAACGTGCCGGACGTGATCGTGCCGACCTGTTTTCCGTCGAGCAGCAGCGGCGTGCCGGTATGAGCGGCGCGACGGCCTTCCAGCACGATGCCGCGCAGGTGTTTTTTCGGCGGTTTCGCGCGGAGCGATTTGGACCCGACGAACGCGCGGTCCGACTTATCGAGCTTCAGCAGCGCGCCGAATCCGGCCTCGACCGGGGTGGTCGATTCGTCCATCTCGTCGCCGTACAGCGGGTAGCCCATTTCCAGCCGGAGCGTGTCGCGTGCGCCGAGTCCGGCGGGCTTCACCCCCGGACACGCCAGCAGGTTCCGCCACACTTCGACCGCGTGCGCGGCGTCGAAATACAGTTCGAACCCGAGCTCGCCGGTGTAGCCCGTGCGGCTGATGAGCATGTCGAGTCCGAACAGCTTGAACTTCGCCCAATGATAATATTTCGGCAGCGCGGCGGCGTCCAGTCCGAGCGAGGTCAGGACCGCGGCGGAATCCGGCCCCTGCAGGTCGAATTTGGCCGTGGCCCCGGAGAGATTGTCCAGCCGCACCGAAGCGGGAAGACGCTTGCGGAGTTCGACGAAATCGACCTCGATCCGCGCCGCGTTCACCACGATGAAGAATTCCTCCGCGCCCATCCGGTACACGATCAGATCGTCGATCACGCCGCCCGCTTCGTTCAGCAGAAAATTGTACCGGCACACGCCGTCCTTCTGGTCGGCCACGGACCGCGCCAGAGCGGCGTCAAGCGCCTCGGCCACGCCGGACCCTGCCGCCTTGAACTCGCCCATATGGCAGATGTCGAACAGCGAGACGTGTTCCCGCGTGTATTTGTGCTCGGCGAGGATTCCTTCCTTGTACTGGACCGGCATGAACCATCCGGCGAACGGGACCATGCGCGCGCCGATCGCGACGTGTTCATCGGCCAGCGGGGTCTTCAGAAGAGTTTCGTCCATGGGAAAAAGCCTTTCTGTGCCGGTAGCCGGAAAAAAGGAACAGGCGGCGCGGCAGAATAGAATTTGAGCAGGAAAAATCTTTACCAATTAATATAATCTTAAATTGCGTTTAAATCAAGACCGGAGCGCCGGAATCGGGCGTTTTTTCAAAACGCCGGGACCGGCGGGAACTCACTTCGTGTCCGGCTTCGGCGGCGGGACCTGATCCGCGGGAATGATCATGAAGCTGAACCCGGTCGCGGATCCGCCGGTGTTCTCCAGGCGGACCAGCACGGTGTTCCAGCCCTGGCGGAACTCGAACGGCTCGATGTGCTCGTCGATGTTGTACCAGCTCGTCCCGGCGTCCTGCCACACGTCTTTGCCGTTGATCCAGAGGCGGCCGCCGTCGTCGGTGCCGATCGCGACGAGCATGGTGACGGCGCGATCGAAATACAGCTCGGTGTAGGCATAGTACGTGGAGTGATCCGTGGTGACGGGCACGGTGTTGTGCATGGATTCGCTCTGCATGAACTTCCAGCGCAGGACGCCGTCCAGACGGACCTTTTTGCCCGAGACCTTGATCGGGTCGGAATCGATCTCCTCGACGCCCTCGCCCCGCTGACCGTCGGTGTAGACGGCGTCCAGGTCGATGGAAAGCTCCGGCGGATGCACTTGGGCGTAGTCGTCGCGCCCGTAATTCTCCCACGGGCCGATCATGTACCAGGTGTTGATGTAGAGCCAGCCGCGATTCTCCGCCTCCCGCGTGAACCGTCTGCCCGGAAGCGCCTGCGCCTTCACCAGGTCTTTGGAGAGACGTTCCCCTGCGTATTCGCTCCAGGCGGTCATCGGGACGGATTCCGGCGCGTCGCCCGAACCGCCCATGCCGGAACCGCCGCCCGAACCGGAGCCTCCGTCCGCCCCCATCCCGCCGGACATCAGCCCCTGCGGCATGGGACGTCCGCCGTCGAAAAGTCCGGCAAGCCTCGACCCGGCGAGTCCGGCCTGCCGAACGGCCTGCCCGAGCAGTTCGCGGTAGCGGTTGAGTTCGGCGGTACTGCGGACGGAAAGGCCCGCGGCAGCCGCGCTCTCCCCGGAACGCTCCCAGGTCCCGTCCGGCGACTGCATTTCGATCAGCGCATCGAACGTCGGCATCCGCGTGGAGCCGGTTTGCATGGAGCGATAGACCTCCGGGAACGAGAGACCGCGCGACAAGGCCCGCCGCGCCGCGCTTTCCGCAAGGTGGTTCCGCTGGATTTCCGCTTCGTATTCGCGCAGGAGCCCGTACAGTGTTTCCACGGAGACATTTTCCGGCAGGTCGCCCGGCTCGGAGACGGACGGCAGAGCCCGCGCCGCCGAGGTGTCGTTCGCGTCGGCGGGTCCTGTCGGCAGGAGCGGACGTTCTTCTATTCGGGTCAGGAGCGCGTCGCGGCTGTCCTTCATGCGGCGGGACATCTCCCGGAACGATTGAAGCTGTGTCAGCAGGTTCTTCCGCGCCAGCACCTCCGACTGCGCGACCAGTTTTTCGGAATAGTCCGGCGGCAGGGGGCGTTTCGCCTGAAGCTGTTTGAGGCGGGCGTCGGGCCGGATAGCGGCGTTTTTTTGAGCAGTCGTCGTGGACGCCGGACGATTCCCGGCTTTTTTCACCGGCAGAATCCGCGCCGCACCGCTCCCATGCAGGAAAAGCAGTCCGGCGAACAGGACCGCCAGCGGAATCCCCCACGAGAGCAGATTTGCGGTCACACTGCGCCCGCCTCCGTCCGGGTCCGGTCCGTTCAGACGGTTCAGAAGACGGAATTCCGTTCCGTGTTTATTCCGCGGCTTCGGTGCGTTCATAGGCGCTGATCCCGATGTTGCTCAACTCGTAGAACTGGCAGGCGTCCATCACCTCGGCGAACCGCCCGAACGGCGCGTTCCGGTCCATGTCGATGCGGATGCGCCGCCCCGGGTCGGTCACGCATAGGCCGCGGAGCTGTTCCAGCAGGAAATTCGTGGTGCACGGCTGCCCGTTCCAGTAGAATGCGCCCTGCGCGTCGAGGCCGATAACCGACTGCCGGTCGCTGGGACGGAGCCGGACGGCCGCTTCGGAAGCCGGGAGTTCGACCGGGATGTCTTTGTTCCTGACCTTCGTCATGGAGGAAACGAGGAAGAAGATCAGCAGCAGGAACACGCAGTCGATCAGAGGGGACATCGAGATGTCCGGGGCGTCGTGGTCATGGAAGAGCGGCAGATTCATGCGGCTTGCTCCCCAGCCGGACGCGCGTCCGGCTGAATCCGTGGATCTGGCAGCGGTCGAACAGCGCAATGACCGTGCCGACGGGAACGTCCCGGAACGCCGCGACGTCGATCCGGGCCTGCGTTCCCTCTCGCTCGCGGAGTCCGGCCAGAAAGGCATCCGGGTCCGGGACCGGTTCGAACACGTTTTCGCCCGTGTAGGCGTCGTGCCCGGTCACATGGTACACGCGGCCGGACGCGTCGACGGACAGGATCACCGATTCCGCGCTCGTCCGCGTCGCGGCCAGGCTCGCGCTCATGGGCGGCACGGACAGCGGTATCTGCGGCTCCCATTTCTTCATCATGGTGGTAACGAGGAAGAAAATGAGGAGCAGAAACACGCAATCGATCAGGGGCGACATCTGGACGTCCGGCTTGTCGTCGCCGCCGAAGTCAATCCGCATGGCCGTCACCCTTCCCCGGCCGTTCCAGATACAGTGCCGTGATCGCGTGTTCCAGCTCGGCCTCCACGCGGGACGCCAGCCCCATGATGCGGTTTTTCAGCAGATAAAAGGCGGCCACGGCGGGGACCGCGATGATCAGTCCGGCGGCGGTCGTGATGAGCGCCTTCGAGATCGAGTCGGACAGGATGGACGCCCCGCCCTCGTCGCCGTACAGCGCCACCAGGCCAAATGCCTCGATCATGCCGACCACCGTGCCGAGCAGGCCCAGCAGGGGCGACAGCGACGCGATGATCGAAACCGGATAGATGCGCGACAGATGCGTCCGGATGTCGCGGGCCGCAATGTCTCCGGCCGTCTGCGAAACCGCCTCGCGTCCGGCGTCGCGGTGCTTCAGGAGCCAGACGAGCGCGCGTCCGAGCGTGGAGCCGTCGCCGTCGCAGGCTTTCTCCGCGCGTTCGAAATCGCCGGCGTCCAGCGCGGCGTTCACCTCGCGGATGAGCCGCTCCGGGGCGATCGTCTTCGCGCTGGAGAGCATCATGCGGCGGATGGCGATGACGGCGGCCAGAAACGCGAGCAGGTACAGCGGATACATCATGAATCCGCCCGCCCGAATCTGATCCGCCCAGTCGATCTTGACCGCCATCGCGGAAGCGTCGTCCGCGTCATTCGCATCAGTAGTCGAGCTTGACGCGGCATTTCCAGCTGATGGACGCTCCTCGGTCAGCGTCACGGGCTTTGCGGCTTCGCTCGGCAGAATCTCGGGCGCTCCGCCGAGGTCCCGTTCGGTTTTCGCCAGAAAGATCTCGTCGAACCCCGCGTCGCGACGCTCCGGGCAGATGAACTGCACGCCGGTAATCGTGAAGTCGCCGAAATCCTTCCACAGATCGCGCGTCACCACGACCCAGCCCTGCGCCCGGTCGACCGCGGACAGCCCCTTTTCGATCCGTTTCGCGTTCTTCGGATCGGGCGTCCCCGCCGTGTAGGTGTAATCGTAGGCCGCACCGCGCCCGTCCGCGGCTTCGTCCGAGGTCAGGAATTTCATCCCGATCTGGCTGCCGCCCCACTTCACCCACACGAACGTGATGTACCGGTATTCGCCCGCGCCGGGGTTCTCGCGGATCGGGATCGAAAGCCCGGTCAGCTCGGCGGGACGGTCCGGCGTGACATAGATGTAATTCTCCGCCTCCTGCGAATACCCGCCTCCGCGCACGATCCTGTCGTCGGTCGTCCACTTCGTGCCGTCGGGAATCTTCGTGCTGAAGATTTCGAAGCGGGCGGCATCGTCCTCCGCCCCGGCCGCGTCTTCGGCGGCGAACAAAATTGCGCTGAAAATCAGGAGGAATGCGCAGATCGCAACCCTCCGAAGCCGGACGGCGCGCCGGAACCGGGAAAGAGAAAAGAATCGCGACTCGGGAAAAGCGGAAGTTGGCGGACTCAGGAAATCTGACATGGTTTCTCCGTCTGTTTTCGTTCAAAAGCTCTTTGTCCGCGCCGATTTTCAGCGGGAAAAAGAGATGCTTTTTTTTGTTTTCTTTTCAATATACCTGTCGGAATCCGGTTTGTCAAACACTCCCGTGGTTTTATCGGCGCTTTTTTCCTCCGGTTCCGGCTTTCCGATACAGAACAAATCGGACGCGACGCGGGCGAATTATCTGTCCGATTTCTCATATCCCGTTGTTTCGGGCCGCCGCGCCCGGGGTATGAATTTCCGCCCCCTGCCCCGTCCTGCCGCACAGACCCGTTATTTCCGCGTTAAACGGCATTCCGGTTTGAAAACGGGACGTTTCAGAGGTATATTATATTCTATTGATTTTGTCATGCGCGTGCAGACAGGCGTGCTCTTTCGTTCCAATGTCCGCCGGCCGCGCATCCCGCCGGAACGGTTCTTCCTCCGGCGCTGATACAGCCCTTTCACTACTTCTCAGAAGGAGTTTTCAAGCTATGGCTAAGAAAGAAATGAAGGAAATGCTGAAGCGGCTTTTCCTGCATCACCTGACCTGTTCCCTCGGCAAACGCCCCGAAAAAGCCGTCAACCTGGACCGCTACCACGCCCTCGCGCTGGCCATCCGCGACCTTATGATGCGCGACTGGATCGCCACCCGCGACGAATATGAAGAAAAGAATCCCCGGACCGTCTGCTACATCTCCCTCGAATTCCTGATCGGACGCACGCTCGGCAACGCCATGGTCAACCTCGGCGTCGAGGAGGAAGCCGCGGAAGCCATGGCCGAACTCGGATTCAAGATCGACGAGATTCGCGACGAGGAAGTCGACGCCGGACTCGGCAACGGCGGTCTCGGCCGCCTCGCTGCCTGCTTCCTGGACTCCATGGCCACGCTCGAACTCCCCGCCTACGGTTACGGCATCCGCTACGACTACGGCATCTTCAAGCAAATCATCCAGAACGGCTACCAGGTCGAGGAGCCGGACAACTGGCTCAGCCGCGGCAATCCGTGGGAAATTCGCCGTCCCGAACTCGCCCGCGTCGTCCAGTTCGGCGGCCACGTCGAAAAGATTCGCGACGATTCCAACCCCGCCCGCCGCAGATGGGTCGACACGCAGGACGTGAAGGCCATGCCCTACGACACCCCGATCCCCGGCTACCGCAACCACACCGTGAACACGCTCCGCCTGTGGTCCGCCGAATCCCTCTACGGGTTCAACCTCACGAAGTTCAACCAGGGCGACTACATCAGCGCGAACCTCGAATCCAGCCTGGACCAGAACATCACCCGCGTGCTCTACCCGAACGACAACAACCATGAAGGCAAGGAACTCCGCCTGAAGCAGCAGTACTTCCTCGTTTCCGCCTCGCTCCAGGACCTCTTCGGACGCACCGAATACTACAAGACCAGTCTGAAGGACCTGCGGAAAACCGCCGTCGTCCAGCTCAACGACACGCACCCCGCGCTCGCCATCCCGGAGATGATGCGCCTGCTGATCGACATCCACAACTTCTCCTGGAACGACGCATGGGACGTCACTACGCACGTCTTCAACTACACCAACCACACGCTCATGTCCGAGGCGCTCGAACGCTGGTCCGTGAAGCTCTTCGAAAAGCTTCTCCCGCGCCACCTCGAAATCATCTATGAGATCAACTTCATCTTCCTCCGTCAGGTCGCCACGCGCTACATCGACGACAACTGCCGTCTCGCCCGCATGTCCCTCATCCAGGAGCACCCCGAAAAGATGGTCCGCATGGCCTACATGTGCGTCGCCACGGCCAACCACGTGAACGGCGTGGCCGCGCTCCACACCGAACTCCTGAAGAACGGCCTGTTCCGTGACTTCAGCGAATTCTTCCCCGGCAAATTCGTGAACGTCACGAACGGCATCACGCCGCGCCGCTGGCTGAAGAAGGCCAACCCCGGCCTCTCCCGCCTCATCGACGACCGCATCGGCGACGAGTGGCCGAAAGACCTCGACCAGCTCACCAAGCTCGTCAAGTTCGAGAAGGACAAGGAATTCCTCGGCGAGCTCGCGAAGGTCAAGCGCGCCAACAAGCTCATCCTCGCCAAGTACATCTACGAGCACAACGGCGTCGAGGTCAACCCCGACTCCATCTTCGACGTCCAGGTGAAGCGCCTTCACGAGTACAAGCGCCAGCTCCTGAACATCCTTCACGCCATCACGCTGTACCTCCAGCTGAAGGACAACCCGAACATGGACTTCGTCCCGCGCACCATCATCTTCGGCGCCAAGTCCGCTCCGGGCTACTACATCGCCAAGCTCATCATCAAGCTCATCAACTCCGTCGCCGAAGTCGTCAACAACGACCCGGCCATCGGCGACCGCCTGAAGGTCCTCTTCCTCGCGAACTACCGCGTCTCCCTCGCCGAAAAGATCATCCCCGCCGCCGACCTCTCCGAGCAGATATCTCTCGCCGGAACCGAGGCGTCCGGCACCAGCAACATGAAGTTCGCACTGAATGGCGCGCTCACCATCGGCACGCTCGACGGAGCGAACATCGAAATCCGCGACAAGGTCGGCGCCGAGAACATCTTCATCTTCGGCCTGAACGTCGACGAGGTGAAGCAGCTTCGCGAACAGAGCTACCGTCCGCGCGAATACGTGGAACGCTCTCCGATGCTGAAGCACGCGATCGAGCTGATCCGCAACAACTTCTTCTCGCCCGGCGAGTTCGACATCTTCCGCCCCATTCTCGACAGCCTCGACTACGACAACTACATGTGCGCGGCAGACTTCGACTCCTATGCCGCGGTCCAGGCCCAGGTCGCCGAGCTCTACCGCAAGCCGATCGAATGGCAGAAGAAGGCCCTCCGCAACATCGCCATGATGGGTTTCTTCTCCAGCGACCGCTCCATCCGCGAGTACGCCGAAAACATCTGGGACGTCAAGCCCTGCCCCGTCAACGTCTCGAACAAGCACGGCTACAACCTCGCCGCAAACCAGCTGGCGAAGTGACGCCCGCTCCGGCCTGACAGGACGCCCCCATGAACTGGCTCGCCTCGGGTCCGTACACGGTCTTCGACCTCGAAACGACCGGCTTCAGCGCGGTCCGCGACCGTATCATCGAGATCGGCGCGGTCCGCGTGGAGATCGACGGCACCGTTTCGAGGTTCCAGACGCTCGTGAACCCCGGCGTGCCGATCCCGCCGCGCCTGACCGCGCTGACCGGCATCGACGACGCGATGGTCGCCGACGCGCCGAGGTTCAAGGAGGCCGGCTTCAAGTTCATGGATTTCGCCCGCAAATCGAGGCTCGTGGCGCACAACGCGCGGTTCGACCTGTCGTTCATGCAGGAAAGTCTCGCGCGCTGCGGCATGGAGCTGATTCAGGGCGGCGCCTACGACAGCATCCCCATCTTCCGCCGCGCCTACCCCGGACTCTCCAGCTACAGCCTCGAATTCCTCCGCGCCACGTTCCCCGTGCCGGACAATTTCCCCGGCCAGCCGCATCGGGCCGCCTACGACGCCGACGTCACCTTCTCCCTTTTCAAGATGGCCATGAACATCTTGTGCCGTGAACCAGCCCCGGACGAATCTTCCGTGAACTGAAAAACAACTTGTAAAAAATCAATGAAGGGGAGACCCGCTGGCTGAGCGGATCTCCCCTGAATTGTGCATGGGAAACGATCGAGACACTTACGCGCGGGGCTTCGTCTCCACAGCAGGATCGAACAAAGAAGATTATGCGCCGGGCTTCTGTTCCGGGGCGTTGACGAACGTGATGATGCGCTGCGGGAACGGGACGCGGAGTCCGGCGGCCTCGATGGCGGGCTTGAGCTGACCTTTGATGGACCAGTAGGCGGGCCAGTAGTTCTCCGTGGCGGTCCAGTAGCGGAGCGTGAGCTGCACGGAGCTGTCGGCGAGTTCGGACACGAGCACTTCCGGCGCGGGATCCTTCAGGACCATTTCCTCGTGCGTCAGGATATCGTTCATGGCCTGAATGGCGACGGGGAGCGAATCGGCGTACGCGACGCCGACCGTGATGTCCGAACGGCGGGTCGGGTTGCGCGAATAATTCTTGATCGGGGTCCCGAAGACCACGCTGTTCGGGGCGGAGACGAAAAGTCCGTCCGGGGTCTTCAGCACGGTGGAGAAGAGGCCCATTTCCTGAATGATGCCGCTGACGCTGCCGCAGTCGATATAGTCGCCCAGCTTGTACGGACGCAGGATCAGGAGCATGATGCCCGCAGCAATGTTGCTGAGGGAATCCTTCATGGCCAGGCCGATGGCGAGTCCGGCGGCGCCAAGCACGGTCAGGAAGCTGGCGGTGTTGAAACCGAAGAGGTCGAGGATGATGAGCAGGCCGATCACCCAGATGAGCGTGCGGACGATCGTGTAGGTGGCGTGGCTGAGGGATTCGTCCATGGACTCGAACCGCTTGAAGGAACGCGTGATGAGCTTTTTCGAGACCACGCAGAAGACCTTGGCGACCACGAGGACGATAAGCGCCAGGATCACGATCTTCACGAAGCGGATCACATCGTCGCTGTGGTTGTTCCACAGGTTCGCGAAGAAGCCGATCCCCTGCTCATCGATTTGCTTGAACACTTCGCCCGTGTTTTCCAGGGTGTTCTCCAGGATGGGCTTGGAGGAAGCGGTTTCGACCGCGGGGGCGGCGGCAGCGGCGGTTTCGGTTGCGGTTTCGGCGGCGGGCGCGACGGCGGCCGCGAGGATGGGGAGGATGCTGGAAATCATGATAACGCCTTTCCTGATGAAATGGGAGGTTGATTTGGTTTTCTGAAAAAGATTCCGAGCCGGGTGAAGCTCAGCCCGCGAACATGCGTTGGAGTTCCATCTGGAATTCCTGAATGTCCATCTGATCCGGTTTGCCTTCGGTCGGTTCGACCCGCAGACGCCCCATCTGATCCAGGCCCCACAGGCCCTTCGCGCCGGAGCCGAACGACACGGTCCCGGTGGCCATGAATCCGGGCCGCTGCACCTGGTCCAGCGTGACCGTGGTGGCGCCGCGCGGGGCGGCTTCGCCGTCGGCGGGGGCGTCGGCCGGGGCGGGAGCGGGTTCATCCGGCGGCAGGGAATCATCGGCCGGTTCGTCCTCCGGGAAATCGTCCGCACTGTCGGAGGGTGCGGCGGCTGCCTGTTTTTCCGCCTCGGGCGCGGGTTCCGGCTCGGGTTCGGCCTGTTTCCAGAACGTCGTCTCGATCTCGGACGCGATCAGGCGCAGTTCCATGAACGTCATTTTCACGCCCTGCTCGGCGAGCATGTCCTGGATTTTGGAAAGGCTGTTCCCCTCGCGGGTCCTGTCCGCGATGAACGCCTTGATTTCGTCATGTGTCATGGTTCGACCTCTTTTCAAAACTTCGGCTTCTTTGTTGATTCAAAGAAAAAATATGCAGTAGAAACAATAGGCTCTGCGGACGAAAAATCAAGCGGAAAAGCCCGAAAAACTCGGAAATTACCGGAAAATTCCCCTCCCCTGATGGGCTTTCCCGTTCATCTTCCGCTGTTTTTTTCTTCCGGCGGCTTGACATTCCGTCATAGACTGCTATATTACAACAATCAAAAAAAATGGCAGAACCGTTTGCATGGGCGGACCGGACCGCAATGCGCCGCGGCCGAAGCAACCTCAACCGCGCGGCGCGGGAAAAACGTTCTGCCGCAACCGGAGAGATCGACCATGCCTGGAAACGACACATTGAACAATTCGGACTCGGGTTCCGTTCAATATGTCTATCTGGACTTCGACGGGGAACGGGCGAGGTACAGCAATCAGGACCTGAAGACGTCGTTCAACGTCACGGTCCGCGA
>Ga0310690_10007455_pt1 | contig 14082 bp, 33 predicted proteins | sample AusTroGonzalo_MG_2_FD_207661 | JGI IMG/M metagenome (GOLD analysis project Ga0310690, IMG submission 207661) | Bovine rumen microbial communities from tropical cattle in Woodstock, Queensland, Australia - Gonzalo_04 (v2) (version 2) | ecosystem: Host-associated > Mammals > Digestive system >...
CAGCCCGATTTGAACTTAATCAAATGATACTCGCCTAGTATCTTTTCACCGTATTAGTAGCGGGTCCTGGACTCGAACCAGGGACTTCAAGGTTATGAGCCTTGCTTGCTAGCCACTGCATCAACCCGCGATAAATTTAGTTCATATTTTAATCGCGGAGGATGGATTCGAACCATCGCGTGCTTTCGCATCGGGATTATGAGCCCCGTGACATCGGCCACTAGTCGACCCCGCATCAAATTCAAAATTTACTGTTACTGGAGGTCTTTGATTATACCAGCTCTTACTGTAACTGATCTTACGTGTTACACCCGATTTAGCACTATAAAGAGTCTGCAGCTTCTAAATAACGCCTAACAGTATTTATTAGAGCTGGTGATAGGAATCGAACCTACAACCTGCTGATTACAAATCAGCTGCTCTGCCAATTGAGCTACACCAGCAAAAAATGTAATTGTGTTTGTCAAACTTAATTTATTAACTCATGTAAGCGATAGATCTTATAAATCGCATTTTACACTCGCTAACAAATAATTCGCTTCAATTACAAAGCGTTACGTTATTTCCGTACTTTCGTAACCAGGTAACGAACCTCCTGCGCCTAAGTTTCATAGATTTCTCTATACACCGCGTTGGAACTCATGTTTCCTTTTGGACAACTGGCGGAATATTTCCAGAGTTTTACTTTCGGAACAAGTAAGTAAGCAACTTGGAGGGTCACATTGCTATCGGCCCACAGGGTGAAAGTTGTAGATGTATTCGTGACATGCACTGTACGATTATCGCTATAGGTCTTGCCCAGATCATAATGCTAATCTCGATGAAGATAAGCACCTGTATTTCCGCGTCGTGCCTTAGCTCACGCCTCGGTTTTGTCGCAACCCCATTCTACAGGGCTGGTGAGCCTCACCGCCAGAACGTACTAATGTCAGGTACCCAATCTCTTGGCGTATTTATTCCTGACAACTTTACCGACGCCATATCGATTATTAATCGACTTAAGCACAGTCTCCGGCGGAAATTACTTTCCGCTTGGGTAAAGAATTTAGTTCCTTGCTCGTGTTGCCTTTCGACAGAGCACGCCCCTCACCATGTTCGTCGGGGTGACAGGATTCGAACCTACGACCCTCTGCTCCCAAAGCAGATGCTCTAGCCAGACTGAGCTACACCCCGCAAGTTTTTTAGGTGGTTCCACCACCACTGGACTACCAGCATAACGTTTTTTAGTTTCTAACAAAATAGTAACGTTGTTTGCTATATCTTTCGAATTTTAGCTACATTAACCGGTTGGCGCCACAAGTCTGGTGATCAACTCCAATGAGGGCACGTTGACGTCGGTGTTAACTATCTTGCTTTGTTTTGCAAAACGATATCGGGGATCTACCATTCCCTGCTTTGGCTGCGGATTACCCGCCGCCCCGACCTTCCCGGTATTTAATAATACGATACCTTAGCTGTTCCACCTGGACTCGAACCAGGGACAACTCGATTAACAGTCGAGGGCTCTACCAACTGAGCTATGGAACAATAATAGGAGAATTAAAAAATCCTGTTTGAGTTTGTCTCATACAGGATTGATTAGAATCAGAGTAATGAAACAAACTAATCGAAAGTTACCTTTGGATTATTGACTGGTGTTACGTTTGTTGTTACTACTAATTGCATTTCAATCCTCGTTTTATATTATATATAAAACTTTTTTCTTAATTCTCGCTTTTTTCAAATCTGCTAATCGACTTTGAAAGTCAATCATTTTGTGTTGTTAAATATAGTAATTTACTTTTGTTTTGTAAACCCTATTTTTAAAGTGTCTTGAAGGAATACCGATTCGTCACCCTCAAATAGACCCAGATCTGGAAGGAATATCCAGCCTCAACCTGCAACCACTGTGTCTATGTCATTTTATTGATCGTCTATCAGACACTCAATCATTTAACGATGTATAATATAGTAAATTATTCTCGTCTTGTAAACCCTTAAAAATAAAATTATTTTTATCAGTCTACCATGTTATCGTTTTAATAATATTATTATCCGGATTATACTTATAGTCAGGAATCGGATTCATCAATACATTTATATAGTCTGACAAAATGCATTGAAGGCTGGCAACTAGGTTTCCACATAATACAATTTCATTCTTGTCATCCATCTTGAATTTCATGAATGGCATTCCACGAAAATCAGTTTTAGTCTGGTTATTTTCGCCATATTTAGTTTTCAAGTATTCGGCAAAAAACTGTGCAGATCTTTCATTGCTAAATGATGCTTGCAATTCAAAATCATCATTCGTAAAACTTACATATCCAATATCGTTTCTCATATAATTATACCAAGTCCCTTCCGCATTTTGGACAGTTGCTGACAGGAAATAAAAGTTTACCAGGTGTTGATAAATACCATATTGGTGATTTTTGAACACTCATGGGTTCATGTCTACGTTCAAATAGATAAAATTCATCACGACGGTCTCGGTCTAATTCATCATATACAAATTCAGACTTATACCATCGCCTAATCATTACACAATTAGGTTCTTCAAATTCATCTATTCTTTCATGAACTACTTTTGTACAGAATTCACACATTTTCTTTTATTACCTTTTGTAAAATCGATTTAAACTTTTTAAATGTATTTGTGTGTTTTTGTTTAAGTACTTTTTTATCAGACCATGCACCTTCCGGTCCTACACTTACAAAAAATACGCCATTATAATCTCGATCTACTACACTATAAGCCATTGGTGGATAAAACTCAATATCCATCAATAATCCGTTTTTCAATTTATAATTATCAATATACCATGCACCACCTTCATCAATTTTCGGCGTTGTCTGAATTACTTCTTGACAAATCTGTTTAAATTTTTCAGGTTCAGGAAATATAAGTTTTTTCATTAGGCAATCCACCTTACCATTGGATCTCCAATATAACCTTTCTGCCAGATATACCAAGCATAACAAATTGCAGAAGGCTTATTGACATCGCTTTCTCCACCTGGAATACAACCAATTCGATTTACAAATACGTAGATATACTTTGGTGGAAATTTCTTGAAGAATTCATATCTTGCTTTGGTTTCAAGGAACTGAATCTTAAGAAGCATACACATGTAACGATTATCGTCAATAAGTTCTATGCCTTTCTTAGCGAAATCAAGACAAATCTTATATGGCGGATTTGTTACGATATTACAACCATGAAAAGGTTCTATTCTACTCAAAAAATCCTGACCGCCTTGATATTCAATATGTGAATCCCATAAATCAGTTCTTGATATTAAATCTGTTCCAGCAACATTGTATTTCTGGTCCCTGAACGGTTTTAAGATATGACCTTTACCTACACACGGATCAAATATCGTTGCATTATCGATTTTCAATACAGGACCGAAAGAATCGATAAGTTTTTGAACTGCCATTGTAGGAGTGGCATAGAAATCTTCATCTTCTCGAACGGTATCATGATTTGCACCGCCAAGAATCTGAATAACATCAGAACAATTTTCGCTTTTCTTTCTTGCCATACTACTATCTCTTAAATCTATCTAAAATCATACTTGACACATTAGCTGGTACAAATAGCGATTTTTCATCAAGGCGTTCAAATTTACCATACTTAATGCATTCTTTTACAAATGTCGAACTAACAGCTGGAAATCTACTAAACAATATAATTTCTTCCATATCATACTTAAGATTCGTATAATATTGATTCAATATATATTCATCTTCCATGTCTTTAGAATTACGAACTCCTCTGACCAATGTCTGAATATTATAGTTAATCATTACATCTGTCGTCATTTGATCAGGAACACTAATAATTGAAGCATTGCCTATTCCTTGATATCTTATTGCTTCTTGAACCATCTTATAACGTTCGGGTTCGGTAAATAAATAGTTCTTTGTAGAATTGGTGGCAATACCTACATAAAGCAAATCAAATAGTTTTGCAGCTCTTTTAATAATATCCATATGACCAACAGTAAGCGGGTCAAATGAACCAACATATAATCCGTTTGTCCTTGACATATTATTCTCCCTGCTTAGGTTCAACAGCATTTCCGCCACGAATTGTAAATTCGCCGTCTTTATCGATTTTATATCTATGAGGTTTCCTGTCAGAATCCCAAACCTCGATATAGACTGTATAATCTGGCGTTACAGGCTCTTTTTCTTTCTTTTTACCCATATTATAAAATATAATAAAAAATAACCGTCTTGTCAACGGTCATTTTTTAATTTGTAAATTTTTGATTACTTTTTCGAGAATACTGCGCCTAAGAATACAAGGGCAAGTATTACGAAATAAACAATAAATACCCATATTTCAAGGCAGAGGCAACTCCAAGTTAACGGACCTGCGATTACAGGCCATTCCGCGAAGGCGCCAACGCCACAGAAATGCAATACTACTGCTAGAATCGACCAAATTTCGATTACACCCATTTTATTTTTCCTCACTTTATGTTTTTTAATTTTATACATGTTAATCTTCTGGTAGTTCTGGTAATTCCATCCAGTAAGTAACAGCCATGGTCTTATGATAACCTTCGCTATCGTTTACCCACCACTGCTTATTTATTACTGATTCAAAATCACCAATACATACCTTTCCACAAGATACGACAAGAACATTTCTATTCGTATCTGGCAATTTATCTTTTACAGAAATCCATTTGTTCTTTTTCATAAGACTATCTTAGTTAGCTTCATATTTAGCTTTTAATTTTTCATAAAGCGCTCGTTCTTCAGCTTCTTTCTTTTCTGCAGCACGCTTACGTTTCTCTGCTTCCGCTGCACGCTGACGCTTCTGTACTTCTTCATGCTTTTCAATTTCAGACTTGATATATTCAGTTAGTGCTTCATCGTTATAAAGGAATTCCTTTTTAAAGGTGCAAAAACCGATATAATCACCGTCGCGATCATGGTCAGGAGTACCGAAATCAATATTTTCCGGATAATCCGAAGGCTTGACTTGCAGATCATATCCGCTTTCGATACCGAGGAAAAGCTCAGGCTCAGCATCATATTGATTTCTACCATACTTACTGTATAACTCAGTATAAAGACGATTATACACATGCTGGGCACGTGTAACAAGCTTTTTATAGCTGTCCAGAGTCTGTTCAACTTCTTCTTTAGTTATCATTTCATAACCTTTTACAATTAAAAATTGGTCACAACGTACCAAATAGCCTTATAAGCAAGATAGAACCAGTTAAGACAACCGTGTAAAATTGCCCATAAGACAGAATGATTAAAAATCCAGCTTACACAGACTGCGCCCGTTATACCAATCAATAACGGTAGACTGCAACAATTGATTCTTACTGTTGGTTTTGTTTCATTAGCCATTTTATCCTCCTACTCAATAGTAATTAACCTATAATATTTGTCTGCACCTGGAACATCGAAGAAAAATTCATAACCTTTCCCCTGTTGCACATAACCTAGTCCAGAATCAGTATTTTTGGCTCCGACATATGTAATTATAGCTTCAGGTTTTTCTCCGTCCAGATGCGAATTATAGCAGTTTATGACATTGTTAAAAGAATCTAGCTCGCTATTATAAACAGGTGCTAATTTTTCAAGATATGGTTTGAACTGGTTATTATATACAATTGTATTTCCAGAGGTTCTTCTAGTTGTCGTTGCTAATGTATTACATTGGGTAAATATAAACGGACTTAATATTCTACTATCCTTATAGTCTTTTTCATTAAAGACCGATTTTACTGCAATCTTTTTAACATTATCCCATATGAACTGATTGAGTTCGTTTTCATTCGATTCATTAAAATCATTCTTAAAAGTTGACAAACCACCCCAAACCCATCCGAGTTCAAACTTATTTTCTACGCCCATTACAGAAACATATCGTAAGAACTTAACTTCATCCTCACCTGTAAAATTACCTAAAAGTTTTAAACATTCTGTATTCATAATTCACCTTAAATTAAAATTCTATAATAAAATCTTCATGTGTCTTGCGAGTTTCAAGCCGTTGTAATTTTTCTCCGGTATAATCAAGAATATCACAGTATGGCATATAATCGTTTGGATATCCAAAAGGATTACACATGATATGAATTAAATTTCCTTTAGCATTTACATATTCAGCCATCCTCTTGCCATGAGTATGACCACATATCCAATATGTTTCATCATCAAGTTCATCAAGGAACTTTTCAGCATTGAAATAGAAAACATAATTCCATGGGTCATTGCGATACTCATGAGGAATTCCCAACTGAATAGGCATAAAGTGAGTTACCATTACTTTTGGCTTCTGTTGAACAATGTCCATCATCATCTTTTCATAATGGTTCCAGATTGCACCAGGTTCTTGACGGAAATAACGCCAATATTTACCGTCATACCAATTCCGCTTCCAGTTAGTGAATGGATCTAAGCCATAATGTGGAATTTCACACTTGAAATCACACATGCCCATACAACCGCCAATTCCATTGACTACATTACCTTCAAGGAAATGTATATTAGGAATAGCGTCGCAAATTTCTTTCATCTTTGCAATTTTTTGTTCAGTACAAGTAAATTGCAAGTTTGACTTAGAACTAGTGGCGAGTCCACGACATGTTAAATCATGATTTCCCAATACGAGATAAACTTCCTTGTATTTTTTAGCAATCCAAGGAATAAATCGAGAGAAACGCAAATAATCGTTTGAATAATCACCGCCGAGAATAATACCTTCTGTTTCAGGAAGGAAATGAGTATTCCAAATATACTCCAGAGTGTCGATTGTTACATCTTCTGGAGGATCAGCTTTCTTCAAACGTGCCGGTTCTACGGCATACGCTTCATAAAAGTCAAAATGTAAATCTGATATTACAAAGTATTTCATTATTCTGTTTTTAAAACGTAATCTTCCGGATGTAATAATGCTGGATCCGGATTATCCATAGCTTCAACTAGTTGGTCTAACGATAACACTTGGTTATCTAGCTCATATTGTGCTGCAGTTCTCCATGAGATTGTCTGATTCTCATTCTTATTATCATAAGTCTTTAAAATTCTTGTTGCTGTCTCGATACAACCTTTAAGATACCAAGCATATTCTTCATTAGAAATCTCGCCTTTAATATGCCTACAAGTCGGGCATCTACAATTATCCATGTTTAACCAACCTTTTATATTCTTCGTAAACTTTTTTGTGTTTCTCTAATGCAATATAGAAAAACTTTTTAAATCTTTCGACACTTCCTATATAATTATTCTGACTTCCGCATTCATAGAATATTTCAGTTGTCCCGTCTCTATATGTATCTTTACAAATATGAGGATCTTGATTCAATTCAAATGTATTGTCTTCATAAATCAAGACAACAGGTGCATCGGCCGCAGTTCTTTTATCTAAACCGTAGCCAATAGTTGCTGAGCATTCGCTTTCAAAATCTCCTACAATACCTTTAGCAAATTCAGAGACCGCTGATAAAAGACCTGCTTCCTCACAAATCTTTTTTACTGCTGCAATGCTAATCGGTGTAAACTTTTGATTTTTCCTCATACACTACCTATTATAAGCCTATAAAAACAGTAAGAACCTGCACAGAATAAAACTACAACCGGTAAAATGTATGCAGATTTCTCAATAAACTCCATTTTCAACTTTGCAATATTATAAACACCCACGATAGTCGTGATAATCATTACAATCCAACAAATTATTAAAAACCAAAATAACATAAGATATTTATTTATACATACAAATATGTATCTGTTTTTTCATATACATTTAAAAAATCATAAGGCATAAATTTTACTGTTTTTCTTTCTTCTCGATAACGTCTATGTGCCGCGAATAATTTACCCATTGGAATATTATCACCACACTTAAAATCGTTTCTAAACCAATTTACAAAATAGTCAAGTTCTCTATATGTATTATACGATATATAACAAGACTGGCTATTGAACATTTTAGAAAATATAGTCTTTGGTAACTCCTTATACTTGAATAACAAATCACCTTTGCATATTTCTTTATTATTTGGCAACAAAACCTTTGTAACATAAATCGGTTTAGGTAAAACCAAACTATTTGCTAAATGAACCGCTGATTCCTTATCAGGAGATATGCTCATTATTTTATATCCTTCAGGATATACGGTATTTGCAAAAAGATTAGAAATATGAATATACAGCTTCTGATTATTAGGTTCTGTAATTTTACAATTACACCAAGAAGATTCTAATATCCCATCATTGTCAGAACCCGATAAATCAAAATTAAGGAATCGTTTTTCCAATTCCCTAATTTTATGTTTTTTCATTTCATTTTTTGATAGAAAATCAGACATTATTTTCCTGTTCTTTCATTTTCTTATAATGTTCTGGAAACCAATCCATAAAATCATTAACTAACTGTCTAACTTTTTCTTTTTGTTCTCGTCTAAATTCAATGAAACGTTTTAAATGTATTATAAAGCATCCACACATCAATATACCACAACTATATCCTATTATACCCTGCGTTACTATAAAATCGAATATTGCAAAACCTAGATCCCAGATTAACCAGAATATATATTTTGCAAAAGAATCGCAATCAAATACATTTATCTTTTTAAGAATATTTATCATATTACTTATTCGAGTCAATAAGCTGAACCTTATTTCCCTGCTGCTGCAAGGCCCAAACCTTATATGGAATCCAAGATGAATCTTGCTTTACATAGCATTCAGAAAGAACATTACACTTTGCTTCCAATCCAGTTTGTTCTGTAAAATAACTAGCACTATAAGTACCAGCAATCTTTAAACCAGCAATAAGTAATGCACATAAAATAGCAATAAATATTACAACTTCACCCATTTCTTTCATTTTATTTACCTCTTTATTAAATATAGTAATTTTTTATTGTTTTGTAAACTTAATTTGGACAAAGATCGAATATCTTATTCATTAGCCATGTCCCAAAAGGTCCCCAAGGCACATTAAGCACAATTCCGCTCACTATAACTATTGCGCCTACAGTCTTTGAACAGCCTAATAAAAATACCATCAATATAGATACCCAGATTGGTAAAAATAGCACCAAGAATGGAACGCATATCATCACCATGAGTAGTGGACATGTGCAAAAATAAAACTTTAAAACTGCTAATACATACTCTGGAACAGTATAACTATAATGTCGATGCACCCATAGCCATGCAGGCAATGGCACATATACAAGATTAAATACAACTGCCAATATACAGTCTAATGTTGCAGGTACTTCTTCACCTAAAACAAACAAATATGCAAAGAATAAAAGTATTGGAAATAAGCATAAAATTCCAAAAGACACTTCTGTAATGAACTTCTGAAACTCTTTCCAAAAATCGCCATATAGTTCTTTTAAAGTTTTATTCGACATTATCCAACCACATTTGTAAATCTTCAACCAATTTTTGAACTTGCTCATATGTCAAGTGCATTCTTGTATAAGGACAAGATTTAAACCTTTCTTTAAACTGCTCAGACTGTTCTTGATTCACGCCTAACCAAAGACATGGTTCAGTTGCAATAGAACTCATCTGCATAGAACAAGTTGCACCATACCTATCCGTAAACTCCTTATATGGAAATCCACGACTTGTATAATCCTGGTTTTTAAACAATTCAGCCATTTTTATTTCCTTTATTTAAATTACTATTACAGCAAATATAATAAGAACTAGCATAAAAATAATAATCCATATTGCAGATATATTTGCTTCTTTTGTTAATGAACTGTAATATGGATTACCTTTCATTCGTCTAGCTCGATTAGCTTCTTCTAAGGTTGGATATATAGGTCCATTTTTAGATTCTCGCCAGCCACGAGAATCAACATAGTATGGCGGTTCTCTACCTTCAGGAACATATATAGCCATTTTTACTCCAGCTTTGATATATTAGTAATAATAACTTTTTTACAACTTTCGTCTTCTAATTCTAACATTACTTGCGATTTAATATATTTAACTAGATTATGACCAGTCGCAGAAGTATTGACCGTTATATAACCTTCTATACGTGGTCCTAGACCACTATTTTCCTTATATGCCTTATAATGAACAAACCAATATGTTCCGAATAAAAAATTCTTTAAACCCATATTTTCTCCTTAAATTACCATGTAAATGCTATACTACCGTTTTTCTGATATCGATCATATATCCACGTAACAGTAATGCCTTCTTTATGATAATATTCAGATAATGCGTCAAACATATCAATAGAAACTTTACAAATTCCAGTATCACCAGGCAGATAGTTTGAATCTTGCCTGTATAATATAAATTCGCCCTTAAGAATAGGATATTGAAGAGTCGTTTCTCTATGCTCTTTTGCAAACGCTCTTAAATCTCTATTAATATATCTAACGCAGTCATTAAAATAGTCAGGATTTAAGCTGTATCTTTTATTTTGAATCTCTCTAAGTTCATCAGCTATCATAATACTTCCCTTGCAGAACGCTTAAGCATATTAGAAACATAGACATTCGGATAAAGACACAGATTAAACGGATTCGTTTCCCATTCAATATCCGGATATTGTTCCATGATATACTTTACGAAAGCCTGACTTCTGGATTTTCCTGCATTGCAATGGATGTAAAAATCACAATCCTTATGAGCTTCAATAAACTTGACCGCTTCATCTGCTTGTTCTTTCGTTATATTGGTCGCAATATAACCTTCGTCACAATGTCTTACTTCTTCATTAATGTCATCGAAATCGAGGTTCAGAACGTTGTTTCTGGACGAAAAACGATGTGTATCATCACTACCATCATAATGGTTAGTGAAAAGATTGTTCTTAACCGGTTCTGTACAACAAATAGAGATAACAGCAACATTATCGGGCAGAGTTTCGTCTGTCCATCCTTTGCCAAACATAAAGGAATTAAAACCTTTTCGACTAAAACAATAGAGTTTCTGCATATTAAACCTTAATAATTGCAAGTGCAATAACGATTATTGCTATGGAAATGACAACAATATATTCTTTCAACTTAAATACTCCATTACATTAATTCTTCATACTCAACATTGTGAAAACCTAAATAAGGCGTTACATAAACCAAAAATTTACGTCCTTCAAGAATATCCTTGGGAATTCTATTATGGGCATCAATTGTTTCAATAAAGCCATGCTTACGAATAGACAAATAAAGAAAATCATCTTTATAGATGCCATGAAAAGTCAAACTACCATCATCAGGTGTTCTATGTTTCGGCTCCCAACGAATCTTGTTATACTTCCCGGAAATAAAATCATTACCGGAAATTTCAAACTTGATGTCATCGATAGACTTAGCTTCAAGAGTAATAGTATCTTTATCGTTCATTAGTCCGCTTCTTTTCCGAATTCTCGTTTAATTTCAAGTAAACAATTTTGAAAATCTATTCCGTTAAGCCCTTCTTCAGGTTCTTTGCCAAAAATATCCTTATAATAGGTAAATGCACCACAGTCAGGATCGTAATTCAAATCTTCATCAAGCTTGATGTCATAACCGTAATCTCGGAATTTTTCAAGCTTTGCATAGGCTTTAGCCATCTTGGGAAGATTAGTTCCACAATAAATGGTGCAATCTGCATTAAATTGATTCTTTACTGAAATATAATAATGGTGCTTACTCATCTTTACTTTCTTTATATTCTGTCTTTTTAATAGAACGTTCACGTTTCTTTTGAATCATTTTACGAATACCAAGAGTTCTACGGGCACGGTCATGTTTAATATTAGCACGCCCATGGTTATTAACGCCAATATGACGAAGATAACGGCAGAATTCAACATAATCTAGCTTTTCGTCGACATGAAGTTTCTCATAAAGTTCATCAATTAAATCAGACTTTATATCATAAGACTTAATATTAGGGTCATTATGAATATGACGGGCAAAACGATGAACTTTGCCATAATCATGCTCACGCTTATCTTTCTTAGATTCTCTCATGGTTTAAAATATAATAAAAAAACCGTTTTTTGTAAACGGTTTAATAGTTACATAAATTTCCAGTTATCTATACATTATCTTTTATAGTATATTTGTCAAACATATAAGTAAGCTTATTACCCATTATGTCATTTACATTATGCATTACTGCATACATATCTTCAAATACACCTTTTACAATAACTTCAGGCAACGGAGTGATATACCATTTATAGATAGTGCTTTCTTTATAATCAAAGCCATAACTTAACCAACATGTTTCCCATGTATAATCAAGCATTTTTTCTAATGGATGACCAGGATTATTGTATTTCTTAACCATAGCCATTCCACGATAATTACCAAGAACTAAAACTACATCTTCTTTTTCAAATTCAATAATAGCATATTGTTTTTTAGTCTGTTCAAGCTTATTGACATTTATAAAATTAAGAGCTTTTTTAATTTTCTGATGAAATTCGTCTTTTTCGCCTTTAAATGAACTAAACCACCCAGTATTATGGACAATATGTGCTTCATCATGTAAAGGATATTTATCTTTCTTATGACCAAAAATACTAAACACCTTTAAATTCTCCTACCATTCTATAAAGTTCTTGTCGTTTGTAAGCTCTACCGTATAAACATTTATAAATCAGCCTGTATATTGGTTCCACAACAATAATTGTGGGCGCTAATAAAATTGATAATATAATTCTTACTGTGCTATTTGTCGGACCAGTAGTATCATTTATAAAAGCAACAATACCTATAATAGGCATTCCAAAAATCATTAAACTTAGACCAAAGAAGCAAAGAAGTTCACCAACTCCTTGTATTGGGCACTCTGCACAAAAATATATAAGAACTGGTAAAAGTATCATTGCAACGACAACTGCGTTCAATGAACGAACATAAAATAAATTTTCTTTGAATTTTTTGGTATTAAATACGGAAATACTCATATAATATAATATAAAAAAATATAGGGTTTTTGTAAACCCTATTGATATTACTTATTTTCTAACTGCTTTATCTTGTTTTCTAGCATTTCAATTTTTTCTTTGTTCCATTTATCTAGCCATGGACCATTTACCGCCCAGAATCGTTCATCAATACTACAATTAACTAACGGTCCATATTTCTTACTAAGAGAAATTTGCTTACGAACCATAAGCTGTTCTTGTGTCATTGGATGAGCATCTTCAGCGTTAATTTCTAAAACTGATACGCCTTCTACCTTATGGCCATCATGATTATATAATGGAGTAATGCCACTAATAGCTAGACAATACTTACCCCATGCTTTATTTAACCCAATACCAATGGTCGGATTTCCTTCAATTTTCTGTAATTCAGCAATAAGTTCTTCTTTAGTCATTAACCGCCTCCGGTTCAATATGATTTATCATAGTTTTCCATTCCGTTGCAAGAATCGTAAATGCAGCAGCATGAACGCTCATGTCCATATAATACTTTTCTTCATCAGACACTTTTTTAGAATCGTAATCGTCCCATAAAACATTTGCATTCAACTCTATAAGACCACCAAGATATTTCTTTGTCTTTCTTACAATATAGAATGTAACAACATGAGGTCCGATTACACGGATAAACTTTTTTAATTGCTTATATTCCTTGTTATAGAAAAAAGCTAAAATTTTCTTGATTATTTGCATCTTTTAGTTCTCTTTTTAGTAATTTCCCAATAACATAAATCATAAACATTACATATATCTGCGATTCTTCTACTTACAATTTGAACAATCTGAATGTCTTTTGCTTTATCTTCTTCCATTTCGTTGATAAACTTAGCCATTCTGCTTGCACTATCAAATGTTTCGATTTTGAATACACGCATAATATACAATATAAAAAAATATAGGGTTTTTGTAAACCCTATATTAAACTTAACTATCTAAATGAACTATCATAATCAATAAAAAAGACGTTTTCATTTGATGGCATAGGAAGTCGTGGTTCTGGTATACCGTCACTATTATATCTAAATGACTGAGTTGCAACAACGAAAGTTGTTCCGTTATCTAACAACTTTTTTACTACTGCTTTAATATGATTGTATGTTTTTTCATATTCACTCATACTATTGCCCTTGGATAGAATACGTTATCATCCCAAT